>Ga0157376_10000048_pt1 | contig 104937 bp, 120 predicted proteins | sample M45metaG_FD_121801 | JGI IMG/M metagenome (GOLD analysis project Ga0157376, IMG submission 121801) | Miscanthus rhizosphere microbial communities from Kellogg Biological Station, Michigan, USA - M4-5 metaG | ecosystem: Host-associated > Plants > Roots > Rhizosphere > Soil | place: USA...
CCCCTGGCATAACCAGAGGAGCTGAGTTTATAACCGAGACGATAAACTATTTCTCTTCTTTGACCTTTTTAGAAACAGTTAGGAAGCCGTTGCGTGGGTTCTCTTTTACTACACGATCTTCTGGAAGATCGACTGGAGTACCCTTGGCGTTCTTTTCTACCTTAGCAAAGAAGAAGATAGTCTGTGGCTTGCCGCCGCGAAGAGTAACTTCGGTTTTGTGTAGGTAGTAGGTAACACCTTTTGAGTTTGTGTGCTTGTAAGCCATATGTGGTTATCCCTCCTATTAGCGTCTTACAAAGGTAAGCTTATCCCAGGAGCGGTTGCCGTGTCAACACCTTTCACCTCTATATCTGGCGATAATGTCGTTTAAGTAACAATTTAAGTATAATCCAAGCGATGGCACGTATGACGATTGTAATGACAAGCAACAGAGAGACAACGACTGACCAGCCGGCAAAATCTGGCGACCAAAGGGGCGAACTAAATGAATACCGATAGAGGGCAGGATTTGGCAAGGTAATTGATGCTGGATCTATTACCTGCCCTTGCTTATTAAGCTGCTCGAGCATACAGTTCTGATACGCTAAACTATACCCATGAATCTGTAAGTTGGGGTTACATATAGCATCAGCTTTGGCCTGTGGGGAGTTATCACCGGTGCTTGAATCTCCGCTCGCGGCAGCTACTGCAGCCTTTACATCACGATCGTATTCCCCTTGTAGATAGAACACTCCAGTATCCGCATTCATATGTGATGCCGCAAAACGTTGTATGTCATAAATACGTGATGTTGTATCCTGCACATCACCAGACTTATCGATACCCTCGATTGCATTTCGACGCGAAATCATACCCGTATTATTGAGACGTAAGAATGTTGCTGCAATGAACGACGATAAGATAAGCAAAATAATGAGCTGCCACGTTTTTACAGTCTCAATTCGCTTTAGGTTTTTACGAATATTACGCTTATCTACCACCAAAAGTTACCCACCTCGCTAATACTTTTCTAGTATACACTATTCCCTTACTAGCGCGCTGCACGGGCCGATAATAATATCAAAAGTTCATAGATAGATGCAATGAAGAACAGTATCGTACAACCCATGACACTCCCCCATGCGCTCACACAAGCGGCGAAGAATAGGCATGCGAGAACAGCCCCTCCGCAAACCATAATCTCAATCTGCATCATATATGCGGTACGAAAACCAGAGCTATCGGCAATGTCAAACATAACGCGCGTGAAAGGCATTGCATAGGCGCTTGTTGCCGACTCATTCGCAATATTTATGCCCATTACCCCTGTAATTGAAGAAGTAAATGGACGTACAAGATGCAGCACGGTGTTCGTAGCCGTACCGAGTACCAACAAGACATCTCCATGATGCCGGTCGATAATTTGCCCAAAGACCCATACGGCGACAATTGAGACAAATGTACCAAGCGAAGCGAGTCCACCAAGTGAAGCGTATACACCATTCCCAAATGTTGAAAATACCGTTACAGCAATAAAAAGCGTCCAGACCATGCCACTGATGATCGCATCAAAGCCTACGGCTGATTCGCTCAACAAACTACGCCACGTAAGCCGCCATGGAAAACCTGACATTTTGATATGGCCACGAAGCTGCGTAGGTTCGACCGTTTTGAATAAGGGTATCGCTGCAACCAGGAATAGCGCCGATGCAATAACAATTGTAGCTTCGGGTGACCAGAGCGATGCGACCAGCCCGCCCATAAGTGGGCTTAAGATACGCGCTACCTTTTCCATTTGTTGCATTACACCAATTTCTTTACCCGAATGCTCACTATGTCGCACTTTGCTGAAGTCCACTAGGTAGGAAATGTCGTAGAGGCCAACCGAAAGCTGCTGAAATAAGCCAAATAACGCAATGGAGAGCAAGCTGTAATTCCCTGCAGCCGGCAGCCATGCAAAGGCGATGAGAGATGGAATGCGTAATAGACTTGACGCAAGCACACCATGTTTGGGTCCATAATATGCGACATATTTTGCGGCAAGCGGCGCTGACAATGCACGTACTGCAAAGAACAGTGCATAAAAAAGTGCAATGAAGACAAAGCTATAGCCAATTTTATAGAGGTATATAGCCGCAAAAAGGTTTACGGTGTTGATGGCAAAAATAGTGATGAGGCGTGAGGCATATAATTCGGCAATTTCATCAAATGAAACACCTCGCCAGTAATGACGTCCACGGAATAGTCGAATGATTGCAGCTCGTAGCATTTTATGTTGATTGTTTATCGGTGTAGATCAGAGATATTATACCATAACGCTCGTGTTACAATGAGTGTTATGAATGTGTATTTTGCTGGAATTGGAGGTGTTGCCCTTGGCCCGCTTGCTGAGATCGCACGGGATCTTGAGTATACCGTGTCAGGCAGTGATCCTAACGAGGGGTTAATGACGAAGCGGCTTACTGAAACCGGTATCACTATCGCTGCCGACCAATCTGGTGAGTTTTTAAGCGCGCAACACCAACATGCTCCAGTGGATTGGTTCATTTATACTTCTGCGATGCCAGAGAATCATCCAGAGCTCATACGGGCACGTCAACTTGGTATTGCGCATATCGTAAAACGTAGTGAGTTTATCAATTTTATTTTAACCGAAAAACGGCTTAAAATGATTGCCATTGCTGGCACGCACGGCAAGACTACGACCACTGCTATGTTTGTGTGGGCTATGCAACAACTCGGTATTTCTGTGAGCTATTCTATTGGTACGACGATTAGTTTTGGCCCAAGCGGAAAATACGCGCCTGGCAGTCAGTACTTCATTTACGAATGTGACGAATTTGACCGTAATTTCTTGGCGTTTTTTCCTAAGCTTTCAATTATTACGAGCATCGATTATGACCATCCCGATACGTACCCAACGCGCGCTGAATATGCTGCTGCCTTTACCCAGTTTATGAGCCAATCATCTCAGGTGATTATGTGGAGCCACGATCAAATTGAAGAGCTCATCGTGCCACCAGCCACCTGGCAGCTCCAAGATAATGAAGTAATCGATGTAGCGCTTGTCGGTGTTCATAATCGTGCGAATGCTACACTTATCGCAAAAGCGGCTGAGTATCTTGAACTAAGTAATCAAGATTCTATGTGCGAAGCGCTTAACAGCTTCCCGGGCTCAGCACGCCGCTTTGAAAAACTTGGTGATAACCTCTATAGCGACTATGGGCATCATCCTGCAGAAATTGCCGCGACCCTTCAGCTTGCACGCGAACTTTCCAACCATGTAGTACTTGTATACCAACCGCATCAGAACGTTCGCCAATATCAGATTCGTGATGAATACACCGATTGCATGCAACTTGCAGAACAGGTCTACTGGCTGCCAACCTACCTTGCACGCGAAGATCCAGCACTTCCCATACTAAGTCCAGAAGAGCTAGCTGTGAATCTTGTGAACCACGAGGTCGTTACCTTTGCAGATTTGAATGATGCTTTGTGGAACCATATCACTACTGCACGCGCCACAGGTAAGCTCGTACTTTGTATGGGTGCCGGCACTATTGATAGCTGGCTGCGCAAGCAATTAGACAACTAATTAGTTACCATAAACTCTTCAAAGAAAAAGTTATCACCGAAAAATGCTCGGGTGATGATTTGTTCGGTACCGGGCGCAGCTTTTATATGAGCTACATCGAGCGGCTCAATCCACTTAAAATGCTCGTCCTTAATGACAATATCATCTGATTCAAAGCGTACGATGTGCGCGAGTATACGCGACTCAGTTTCGAATGTTTCTTTTGTGGCAAGATGTAGTACATCGCCATCAACAAATACGGCACCCTCTGCAGGATGCACATTTGTGCGCACTTTTTTGCCAACGACGATATAACAGTCACCTACATGCTGTAGTTTAGATGGGTGGTGGTTAAGCTTTTCAGCCGCGAGGTTTTTAGCCATCATCATGACCGATTCATCATCGATTCGCATCTCTTCTGATGGCAATTCCCATGTATTGATATTTGGTTGTGTCATACGCTTTTGCAACAATACTTTGCCATAACCATCTTGAATAAGTAGTTTCGTTACTACTTTTGGCCGCATGCGAAGCTGCAATGCGTCGTCATTCACACGCTCGATATGGTTTATCCCTAAACTACTTAGCGTGTAGCCTATTTCGGACTTAACGACATATCCTGCTTTGACGAGCAATTTAAGGTGGTAGCTAAAGAGATTTGTGTCTACTTTTGACGGACGCATATCACTAAAGCGTGCGGATTCACAGGTGGTGAGAAATCGCAGAATGTCGCGCTCGATAGGATGCTTTATTGTATTGCGTTCAATCATATTTGACTCAAATGATTAATTCTATACTTGTTTATAGTACCATTTTAAAGATACATATGCCTACGATCTTGAGTACTTGTATCACATACAAGATCATATCTTGACTATGTTACATCATAAATTAACAATCCTATTGTGAATTTGCGCGAACTAAGTATGTGCGACGACCTTCGTTGAGCCAGCGCTGTTCGTATGTAGTGAGCACCTTGTAGTCGTCTGCAAGTTCCGAATTATGTAAGTCAAAAGAAATCTCAATGATACGCCATTTCTTGATAACTAGCTGCTCAAGACTCCATTGAAAAAAATCAAGATTGTCGTGCTTCAATATAAAGTCACCGCCAACTGCAAGGGCTGAAGCGTATTTCTTGAGATACGTAGAATGCGACATACGCCGGCCAGCGCTGCGCTTTTTAGGAAATGGGTCGCTAAATGTTAGCCATATTCTCGACACTGAGTGCCTGGTAAAGAGTTCGTCGATTTGATCAGCGCGGGCCCTTATAAAGAAAATATTTGTAAGCCCTAGCAGCTCGGCTTTGCGAGCGCCGCCCTGCAAGCGATCGCCCTTCACATCAAGTGCAGCAAACACCTGCTCGGGGTGTCTGCTTGCGATTTCAACCAAAAAATGCGCATTGCCCGCACCAACCTCTACCACATCAACATGCTTATCATGGGGCCATTCGTCTGCTTCAAAGCAAAGCGGCGAGTTGAAAAACAAGGCAAACTTATATTTTTTGCGCTTACGAGTAATAATAAACTCTTTTGGGTCAACGAATTCTGGCATCGAGTCTATTATACAGATGTTCCTCTGTTATAATAAGCATAAATGGAATCTGCTGTTTTCACACAACTCAGTTTGGTCATCGTGATTGTCGTGGCTATATCGTTTGTTATGCGATTTTTCCGCCAGCCGCTCATTATGGGCTACATACTGACCGGCGTGATTGTCGGGCCAAGTTTCCTTAATATTATTCGCGATCAAGTGGCATTTGCGTCATTCAGTGCAATCGGTATAACGCTCCTGTTACTCGTTGTAGGGCTAGGACTAAATGCAGGGGTTATCCGCAGTCTTGGGCGTGTGTCAATTATTACATGTCTTACTGTAATGCCGATCCTTGGTAGCTCTGCATATTTCATCAGTTATTTGCTTGGGTTTGACCCCAAGACGAGCCTCGTACTTGCCATATCGCTTCTTTTTAGTAGTACTATCATCATCCTGAAAGTCTTGTCCGATAAGAAGGAAACCTCTCGACTTTATGGACAAATTACTATTGGTATTCTTCTTATTGAAGATGTCGTCGCCACAATAGCCGTCGTCCTTTTGTCCATCTTTTCCGACCCTGCGCACGCGTCTATCACTACGATAACGCTTCTTCTTGGCAAAACCTCCCTGCTTGCTGTGGGACTCTACCTTGCAGGCAATTATCTTATGCCAACACTCGTGCGCCGTGCGGCTAAATCGCAAGAGATGCTTTTTATCCTTACTATTGGCTGGGGCCTTGCTGTTGCATCCATATTTCAGATGGCAGGACTCTCCCATGAAGTTGGTGCACTTTTTGCCGGAGTAAGTCTCGCGGGCTTGCCGTATGCTATTGAAATGGCTGCAAAATTAAAGCCCTTGCGAGACTTCTTTCTTGTTATATTTTTTGTAACCCTCGGCGGGTCATTTACCCTTGGAACGGTCTCGCACTATTTCCTCACTGCCTGCGTACTTGCGGCTATTATGCTTATTGGAAAACCACTCTTGGTTTTGTCGAGCCTCGGAGCACAGCGATATACAAAACTGACGAGCTTTAAAGCTGCCGCGCACCTTACGCAGGTTAGTGAATTTTCGATTATATTCGTAGGGCTTGCGGCCTCAAAACAAGTTGTTTCACAAGATATCGTGGCACTTGTCACACTGGTAGCATTCATCACTATTGGTATTTCATCGTACTTTACTAAGCATACTAATGGGCTTTACAAATTCCTCGAGGAGCCGCTGAGGCATTTTGAACGCACTAGTGCGACAGAGCCACGCCAACGAAGTGCCCTCTATCCCGTTATACTCGTTGGATACCACAAGGGAGGTCATGAATTCCTAAAAACATTCCGCGATATGAAGCAACGCTATCTTGTCGTTGATTACGACCCTGAAATTATCGAGAGCCTCGAAACCCAAGGTATTCGCCATGCATATGGCGACGCTACGGACGCGGAATTTCTGACCGAAATTAACGTCAGTAGAGCACAGCTCGTCGTAAGCACCATGACCGACATAACAACCAATCTCGCTCTGCTTAATTATATACGACACCACAATCAGAAGAGTAGTTTTATCTGCCATGCTAATAATTACGAGGAAGCAGCTAAGCTATACGAACATGGCGCTAGTTATGTAAGTCTGCCTCACTATATTGGATCTGAGCGCATTTCTGGCTTTATTAAACGGCATGGGCTTGATCATGCAGCGCTCGCCGAGTACCGCGATAAACATTTAATCACTATTGGCCGGCAAGCCTTAAAGGGGTAATCTAGAAATATGTGGCAACAAATTGTAAACAGCCTCATTATCATCACTGTAGGAATCGGGTTTTATTGGGCTGGTCCGATGATTATTAACTGGTTCATGGGCCACGTATTCGTAACCACCTATCAGCGAACGCTCCATAAAAAAGACCTTGAGAAACGTCAGTATACACTTAGTTTCCTTTTTGCGAATGTGTGGCGTATTTTATCTGTACTCATGACTGTCTACTTTATTTTTATTCAGTTCTTCGACTACAAAGGGCTCGCGCCGCTTTTTGCTAGTGCCGGGATCATTGGTGTGGCATTCGGTTTTGGCGCGCAGAGTCTTGTGAAGGATTTCTTGTCAGGAGTGTTCATTATCAGTGAGAACCAGTTCCGCGTTGGTGACGTAGTTGATATAGAGGGCTTTGGTGGCACTGTTGAACGCATCGGTGTGCGTTCAACAGTTCTGCGCGATGTTGATGGCAACGTACATTACTTCCCTAACGGGATGGTCCAGCACGTCATCAATAAGACGATGGGCTACAGTATGGCTCGTTTCACTTTATCTGTCGCACCGGATGCGAACATGGATAATGTTACCAAAATTATTAATAAAATCGGCCTTGAGCTCGCAAACGAAGAGGAGTGGAAGAACAAGATTCTTGAGGCACCACAGTTTGTAAATATTGGTAACTTTAATGCTACTTCTGTTGATATCATTATCACTGGTAAAACGCAGCCGTCTGATCAGTGGGCTGTCGTGAACGAGATGCGCAAGCGCTTGCTTGCTCAGTTTGAGACCTCTAGCATTGCGATGGGTATTAACTCAGCAGCTATAACAGCCTCTCAGTCCAAACGACGATAACCGACGCCTAGTTTGAGCTGCTCCCGAAAAGTAATGTGTTCGGATCTACTGCCTTAGGGTCAAAGCTATCAACCCCAACCACCTGGCGTGCATGGTCGGCATACATGTTATCAAATGAATTGAAGGCTTCTTTATCGAGTTTCCCAGTTGACGAAAATGAATCATCTGTAGTGTCACGCGATGCCTCTTTTTGAACCGACTGGTATCCCGGACGGCTTAAATCAACTTGGGCGGCACCACTCGTGTTGTATATATACATTCCGATTATTACCATTATAAAAGAAAGCGTAATTACACCAGCAATGAGCACGAGGAATCGGTGCCGCCACCACAGTGTCATATGAGCCGCATCATCGCGAAGCTCCTCTATCGATATTGCCGCCATGCTATTGATCTCCTTGCTGTGATGCCGTAATTGCCTGATCGCGAAGCCCATCGACCTGCTGTCTATACTGCGTCACAAGCCCAGCGAGGCCTGCAACGCTCTGGCGAACCGCTTGCCTATCTGTTTGCGCCTGTATGAGAGATGAGTAGAAGTCTTCAGGTTGCTCAGTACACTTTACCTGAAGAGTATGAAGCATCGTTTGCTCGTACTGCTTATAGAGATCACGGAAATTACTCAACTTCGTATTGAAATCAACTGTCGTCTTTGTAAGGTCTACGTTGTCGAGCTTCGCAAGCGCAATGCGACTATTCATTGGTGCCATAAATTTCGTTGAGATTGTTTCATATTCCTGACCAAGGTGCACGCGTGAAAGCGCATCGTTAGCGTGGATACGATTGAGCGTCGACTGCGCGCTCAGGCAGTTTGCCTTAACAACTGCGACCTGTGCGCTCGTAAGATTCGTCGATTGGTTATCGGCATATACAAATGGACTTGTAATAACCGCAAGGAGGACTGAGCCGATAACAAGACTTTTGTACATTAGGTTTATTATACCACTTAAGAACTACTCAACTAGACGGTAGTTGCTGCCGGCCCCATGTTGCACCAGTTGGTCATTGATTAGTCCGGCCAGTGCACTCTCAAATCGTTCGTCAGCATTCACTGCTTCACGGAGCTCGCTTTCAGACATGGAGCGCTTCATTAATTCACGGATGATCTGACCACGCACTTCACGCACGCTGCCTTTTAGTGGTGATTGTTTTTTGTAGTGCCTACTTTGGTTGAGAAGTGCGCCGTGAGAGCTTTTGAGATATGAGCCATAATCCATTAATGCCCAAAACCATTGACGAGGATGTTCGGCATCCATGGTTGAGTCAACGAATGTGAGGAGTTCTTTGTCCGTTACCTCGAAAGAATCAGCAAAGAAATGATGAATATAGACAGTGCGGATATTTGTTTCGACGAACGGTGTGGGAACTTCGTATACATAATTCATGATTGCGCCTGCAGTGTTCTTCCCCACGCCTGATAGTCGCTGTAGATCTTTCGCGGTTTTCGGTTGCCCATCGGCAACTACCTGCTGGGCGGCTTGCCAGAGAAACTTCGCCCGGCGATTATACCCTAGACCATTCCAAACTCTAAGCACATCGGCAAGCGATGCAGCCGCTAAATCCTCTACGCTCGGGAAGGCCTCTATAAATTCTGCAAACTTAACAAGCGCGCGTGATACCTGAGTTTGCTGTAGCATTACTTCGCTCACTAATACATGATAAAAACTCGGCTCATCACGCCACGGCATATCACGGTACAATGCCTTGGCCTCGCTCCACACTAGCTCTCGAAACTCTTCAGTATTCATTTAGCTTTTAAGCTTCGCGAGCCAGTGCATTATAACAACACCAGCTACCCAGTATGGAATCAAGAATAGGATTGTATCGAGCACAGGACGATTTGGCACTAGTAAAGCATAGGTTAAATATAGGTAAACTACATATGGAATGTAGGTTAGCCAGCCCATCCAAGTGATAGGAATGTAACTGCCCCTAAGCGGCCTAAACCAGACCTGATTTTTACTCTGTTTCTTTGCTTTTGACGTCTCGTGCGCTGTCATAGGACCAGTGTATCGTACCTGTCATAAAACCGCAAAGTGGTACACTATTAGTAGGATTCGAAGGAGGGCCCGTATGAAGCTAACAAAATTTGGACATGCATGTTTTACGGTAACAAAAGATGATCAGACCGTAGTGGTTGATCCAGGGAGCTGGTCAGCAGACTTCACGCCGACAGCGGACATTGTTGCAGTTGTTATTACTCATGAGCACGAAGACCACTTTTATATGGCTCAGCTCGAAAAGATTGCCGAAAAAAGCCCTGCCGCGGTGGTTATTGCCCACGAAAGTATTACGGCGAATATAACCGTGCTGCCGACAAAGAGCACAATGGCTGGCGAAACAGTCACTTTTGGTCCGTTTTCACTTACTTTCTATGGGGGTGATCATGCAGCAATTTATGATGGGTACCCACAAATTGCCAACCTCGGTGTACTCATTAATGGCAGTATCTACTACCCTGGTGATTCATTTGCGCTACCTGAGAAATCAGTTGATACCCTCGCGCTACCAGTTTCAGCCCCATGGATGAAACTTAGCGAATCAATGGATTTCTGCAAAGAAGTTAATGCACGGCTTGTATTCCCTACGCACGATGCGATTCTTTCAGATGTCGGCAAACTAGTCGTCGATAAGCTGCTTGGTGGTGTCGCCAGTCAATACCAGCGTCTTGCAGAGTCAATTGAAATTGATGGATAAAGCCCTCGAATATTTGCGTACGCACGATGCGATTCTTGCAGAGCTCATCGCGCGTTACCCCGCCCCGACATTCCACAAACATGGCAATTACTATCAAGAGCTTGTCGATAGCATCGTTAGTCAACAATTAAGCGTGAAGGCAGCACATGCTATAGAAACGCGGTTTAAGGATTTGTATGGTGGTAGCTTCCCGAGCCCAGAGCAGATTCTTAATACTGATGTCGAGACGCTGCGAGGCGTTGGCATTAGTCGTCCTAAAGCCCGCTACATTCAGGACCTAGCCCTGAAAATATTGGACGAGTCGGTGAAGTTTGATCATTTTGACCAACAATCGAACGAGGAAATTATTGCCGAACTTACTGCCGTAAAGGGCATTGGCGAGTGGACGGCACATATGTTTTTGATGTTTTGTATGGGCAGGCTTGATGTACTTCCGATTGGCGATTTGGGTATTCGTAATGGTGTTACCACACTATATGGACTTGCAGCGGCCGCTACACCTCAGGATATTATTGATATTGCAAACAGGTACCAGTGGAAACCATATGAATCGATCGCCAGCTGGTACGTGTGGCAAAGTTTAGATAATATGCCGGCTACAAGCCAAGCTCTTTAAGTTGAGCTGCATCAACAGTGCTTGGTGAGTTCATCATGACATCCACGCCTGAACCATTCTTAGGGAATGCGATTACTTCGCGGATGTTTGATTCGTTCATAAGCTCCATGAACATGCGGTCAACACCGAATGCACAACCAGCGTGTGGCGGTGCACCGAACTTGAAGGCGCTTAGCATGGCACCAAACTTTTCTTCAACGTAGGCTTCGTCGTAGCCAAGAAGGCCGAATACTTTATATAGCACTTCTGGGTTGTGGTTACGTACGCCACCGCTACAAATCTCATAGCCGTTCATTACCATGTCGTATTGATCGGCGATAACGGTAAGCTTTTCTTCATCGGTTTTAGCGTTCTCGAGTGATTCGAGGCCACCCTTTGGCATACTAAATGGGTTGTGACCAAAGTCTACCTTGCGGCGCGTGTCATCCCACTCGTAGAATGGGAAGTCAACGATCCAACACAGCGCAACTTTGGTTGGGTCTTTGAGTTCAAAGTGTGCAGCAAATTCACTGCGGAGACGACCAAGGACTTTATTTACAACGGCACGCCTGTCGGCGCCAAAGAACACTGTGTCGCCGTTCTGGGCGCTAGTCGTTTCTTTGACAGCTGCAAGCTCGGCTTCGCTTAAGAACTTTGCGATTGGGCTTTTTGCCTCACCATCTTCGTAGGTAATATATGCTAAACCACCCGCGCCTTCGCTTTTAGCGATTTCTGTGAAGTTATCGATTTGCTTACGACTAAGTTCACTGCCGCGCTCAACACGGATTGCTTTTACAACTTCGGCGTTTTTGAATACTGCGAACTCGGTACTACTAAATACATTCGTAAGATCAACGAGCTCCATACCAAAACGTAGGTCAGGTTTGTCTGAGCCGTACTTTTCCATTGCTTCACGGTATGAAATGCGTGGGATATCTTCTGAAAGTAACGTCTTGCCAGCAAATTCTGTCGAAAGCTTTTTGATGAGCGGATCAAACATTTGACGGACCTCTTCACCGTCTTCTACGAAGCTCATTTCTGTATCGAGTTGATAGAATTCACCGTAGAGGCGGTCGGCGCGAGGGTCTTCATCGCGGAAGCATGCGGCGAGCTGGTAGTAGCGAGATACGCCGCCAACCATCAATAGCTGCTTGAACTGCTGTGGCGCTTGAGGTAGTGCGTAGAACTTACCGGGTTGCAAGCGTGCAGGAATTAGGAAGTCACGTGCGCCTTCGGGACTGCTGTTTGCAAGAATCGGTGTCGTTACTTCGGTGAATTGCTGAGATTCCATGTAGCTGCGAATCTCTGTAAACATTTCAGCGCGGCGTTTTAGCATGTGCTGCATTTTTGGTCGGCGCAAATCGAGGTAGCGATATTTCAGGCGAAGTTCTTCATTTGCCTGCTGCTCGGCAAATGGCTGGATTGGAAGTACGTCGGCACGGTTAAGTACGACGATGTTTTCCACGATAATTTCAATACTACCTGTTGGGATTTTGTCATTTTTGAGACCACCCTCACGCTCACGCACAGTACCGTTTGCGCGGATGACAAATTCATCACGCAACTCTTCAGCTAGCGCAAATGCTTCTGGTGAGTTAGGGTTGATAATGAGCTGTACGATACCAGTGTGGTCGCGTAAATCAATAAAGATAAGTCCACCGTGATCACGACGTGTATTTACCCAGCCAGAGACGCTGATTTTGTCACCAACTTTTGCCACTGCATCGAGTGCATATATTCGTTCCATGGTTAATTCCTTTGTGTAAAGAGTTAGTTACTGTCTAGGCTAACGAGATGGGTCGTTCGCACTCACATAAGCCGCCGGTGCTTATCGCAGTGCCGACCCGTTAATTACTATTATCTCGCCAAGTAACGTATGTCATTGTGGGCTATTATACCATTCACAAAGTGAATAGCCTAGATTCGCCCCTATACATCAATGCCATGTGGTGAACGATTATTGTACTTTGCTTCACGCTCCGCAACGGCGCGCAGGTCATCGTGCAGATCAAATTCATCAATAATTTGCCTTCCGAGGAGTTCCTCAATCACATCCTCGAGCGAAACCAGGCCAGCTGTTTCACGATATCCGTTCACGACGACAAACAAATGATGGCGGGTTTTCAAAAACGCAGCGAGGGCTGCATCGAGGGTTTGGTCTTGGTGGATGTAGTACACCTTTTTCTCCATCGCTCGCTCAGCCGTTTCTGATGATCTATTTTTCAATGCTAGCAGTTCACGAATATGCAGCATCCCGACTACATGATCAATATCATTGTCGATTACTGGGAAACGGCTATAACCAGTTTTGTGTAATTCATCGAGTAGTAGCGGGCCGAGCACGTCAGACTTTTGGACGCTCGCAATAACTCCCCGCGGCGTCATGATAGATTCGACCGTTTTACCAGCGAAGTGAAGTCCGTTTTTCAGCAATTTCTTTTCGTCTGAAGTGAGGAGTTGACCTGATTCATTAATAAGGTGTTCGAGTTCTTGCTTTGAGCCCACACTCAGATTTGTCACATCTGATGAAATGCTGCGAATAAATTTACCAATCCAGGGCTGTGTTTGCACAAAGCTGACAAGTGATTCATCATACGGCTGGTACATGCGGTCCGCTAGACCGTGTACCCAGTCAACTTGTGCCATACGCCCATACCCAAGTGCAAGTATGACGCCAATGATAAGGCCAAAGAACGGGCCAAAGGTCGAAACAGCCAATAATACGGCAAATACCAAAAGAAGCGCAACCACTGCACGAAGGAACGAAACAACGTCAGCAATTGCCAACTCACGCTCGAGCTCGCCATGCGCTGAAGTGTCGCCTTCTTCGCGACGACGTTCGAGTTCAAATCGTGATAGGCGCGAACGCCTGGGAGATATGCTTGCTGCCAAAATTAAGAAGACTATGGTAAGACAGAGGGGTATGACAATGAACGTCTGCATGGCTTTATTGTACCTCACCTTTACCTTGCTGCGCTATGCAATACGCGGTATACTTTTATATAGATAAACGAGGGAGAATTCTGTATATGACAAAAAGAGCGTGGATTATATTTGCTGTTATTTGCGTGGCGCTCATTGGCGGACTTATCTATATGTCGAGTATGAATAAGGTTGATGTCGCAAAGGTTGATGCATTGAAAATTCAGAGTGCAATGGATGACAACGGTAAGATTGCCGACCATACGTTTGGTAACACGAAAAGCAAGGTGACTTTGGTTGAGTATGGTGACTACCAGTGCCCAGGTTGCGGTGATGCCTACCCTGTCATTAAGCAAATCACCGAAAAGTACAAAGATCAGCTCGGATTCATCTTCCGCAACTACCCGCTTTCAACGCTTCACCCTAATGCACTTGCTGCAGCAACCGTTGCCGAAGAAGCAAATCTTCAGGGTAAGTTTTGGGAGATGCACAATAAGCTATACGAAACGCAAGATTCATGGAATCAATTAAGCGGCTCAGACCGCACCAACTACTTTGTAAGCCTTGCCGATACTGTTGGTATTGATAAGAATAAACTTGAGTCAGCTCTTAATGGAGACTCAAGTGATTCAAACCGCATTAGCAAAAAGATTAATTTTGATATGGCCCTCGGTAAGAAACAGGGTGTGAGCGGTACGCCAACACTCTATTTGAATGGTAAAGAAGTAAGCAGCGAATATTTCAAGGACGGCAAGATTGTTCCTCAGAGTGTTACTGGCGCTCAACCAGTGTGGAGCGACGCGGCAGCGTTTGATACACTCGTTATTAAGCCAGCGCTTCAAGACAACGGAATGCTTTCTAAGTAAGTAGCCGTAATGGTAAATAATACACCCCGGTGCCTTGGGGTGTATTATTTTAGTTTGCTCTTTTATATAAGAGCGGTTGTAGCGTATATACGCTAGTCGTGTGCGATATACAGCTGCCAGTTGGCAGGCACCACATCCACCGCGATCTTTTTACTCCGTGATGGAGCAAACGTGATTGCTATTGGCATGTGCTTATTTACCTTTGGCTCATTTACTGAAAATTCTCGACCTTTGATTACTCTGTAGTTAGACATTTCTTTGAGCCACACGTAACTGTATCAAAATGAAGCTTTATAGAGCAAGCATAGGCATTTATACTTACTCCATTGCCCCTGTTACTCTGATGGTGTGATATTTACACTATCGCGCAGCGGACGTTCTTTGACAAAGCATACTATGACGAGTGAAAGTGCCATTAATGCTGCGCCGAGCATGAAGATCTGGTGCAATGATTTTGTAAATGCATCGGTGACTTCAGCACTATATTTATTTTGCTGATCTGCAAATGACTTCTTAGTCTCTTCGCGTACCGCAGGTGCGGGGATTTTATCAAAGGCCTTGTTTGCACCGTCAGCAATCGTATCCTTCTGTGTATTGATTTGCAGCAATACATCCGCATCAATGTTACCATTCAGCATCTGTGCTGATTGTGGAGATCTTTGAAGGGTTTGTATGTAGGGGATGTCAGTTGGTTTGCCTATCGCGGCGAGTACACCGGCAGTAAGCATGCCACTGAAGATTGCCGTACCAATGGTAGAGCCAAGTCCACGGAAGAGCTGGACACTTGAGGTTGCAGCACCAAGATCCTGATGCTCGAATTCGTTCTGAACAGCGAGGCTCAAGATTGGCATAGCCATACCAAGGCCGAGACCTGCAAAGGTCATAATAACTGCCTCATGCCAGTACGGTGATGAAGGCTCAAGCGTGAGAAGCGCCAGGATGCTGAGCGTCGCAAGTGTAAAGCCAGTTACGATGAATATTTTGTAGCGACCAAGGCGCGATACTATTTGGCCAGTACCGATTGACGATACCATCATACCTGCAACCATCGGTAGGAGCATATACCCCGCTTGAGATGCAGATGCGCCATATACCTGCTGGTTGAACTGCGTAAGGTACAAGATTGAACCCATAAACGCGGCGCCAAAGAGAAGTGTCACAGCGGTGAGCTTTGTGTATACCTGCTTTTTGAAGAAGCGGAGTGGCAGGATCGGTTGCTTTGCACGGCGCTCAACAGCTATAAAGAGACCGGTGCCTAGGATAACAATTGACCACAGGATACCTTGGATAAGGCCAAGCTCTACACCAGTATCAGTTAGAAACTTGAAAATAACCTTCGTATTATCGACTGCAAGTACTACTGATGCAAGTACAATAGACATCATTGCTGCACCTGCATAGTCTGGATAGTGCTTTGCATCATGTTTGATATTCGGGAGGTTTGCCATAATAATGATGGCAGCAATAATACCAACCGGTACGTTAATGAAGAATGTCCAGCGCCAGTCGGTCACAAGGCCGAGGATGTGCTGTTTGTCGGTTAGCCAGCCACCAATTAGTGGACCAATTACCGAGCTCATGCCAAACACGGCACCAATCATGCCCTGCCAACGACCGCGCTCACGCGGGGTAAAGAGGTCACCGACGATCGTAAAGGCCTGCGAGGTAATGATACCGCCACCAATACCCTGCAAGGCTCGCCATGCGATCAGCCATTCAACTGACGGTGACAACCCAGAGAGTAGTGAACCAATCGTAAAAATACTCACACCCGTAATTAGCATTGGTCGGCGACCATACATGTCAGACAATTTACCAGCGAGTGGCACAGTGATCGTCGTTGTAAGCATGTACGCAGTCACAATAAAGCCAAGACTCGAGTAGCTCTTGAATTCACGGACGATTGCCGACAACGCGGTAGCAATGACTGTCTGGTCGAGTGCAACAAGGAATAGGCTGCTCATCACAGCAACCATGACAATAATTTTTTGTCGCAAAGAGAAGTGATGCAACATTATGATTCTTTTCCTTCCTCAAGGTCTTTTTTAAATTGTGTAAACTGTTCACCCATATGAGTGACAAATGCCTGGGCTTGTTCTTCGGTAATAAGGAGCACTGATTTTTTGTCCTTGATATACAGTGCAACTAGCTTGTCACCGGGCCCAAATTGCATTTGTTCGCGGACTTCTGCCGGAATAACCACCTGCCCTTTAGGACCAACAGTTACCGTACCCGCTAGTTTGACATTATGTTCAAAAGCCATAAATATAATGTTATACTTGTATAACTTGTATGTCAAGACTTTTTTGCAAATGGAATGCTGATCGTATCGCCGAAGACAAGATGAATTGTCAGCGTAACAACAAGTACCCAGGCCGAAGCAACCACCCAACCGCCAAGAATATCTGTCGGATAATGTACCCCTAGATAAAGACGTGAGAATCCAACCCAGCTTGCGTATACAGTACCGCCAATAATTGCTGGCCAGCGCCATTTTGTGCGCCAAAGAATAGCCACTATCGCTGCAGCAAGTGTCATACTCATAGTGGCATGCCCACTAATGAATGAAAATCCTTTTTCAGATAATAGGTGATGCCATAACTGTGGGCGTGGGCGCTCAATCAGTGATTTAATGATGGACACAAGACCTGCGGAACCCATCATACTGCCACCAATGATAAAGAACCTAATAACCTCACGTTTATAGGCAAGGTAAAACCCAATACATAATGCGATAGCGATAGCGACAAGAGGACTACCAATATCGGTCGTGTGCACTGCTAACCAATCAAGGAATGGTGTCGCATGTTGATGAATCGTCAACAGTATCCGCCTGTCCATGCCGAGTGTTTCATGCTCTTGCACTCCCCTTGCAAGCTTAATAGCAATTACCGCCAGACTCGCGACTAAACAGATTGTGATTACCGTCATCACCGTGATACGCGACCGAGCGCGATGTGAATACTCGTTGGTGACATTAAGGCTGAGTGACATTTACCGTTTCCTCAAAAAATACGCACTCACACTTGCCGCAGCAATTAAACTTACTACGATTACAATCCAAAAGATAGCGCCATCATGCAGATCTACTGGTAGTGCCACATTCATGCCGAATACACCTGAGATCATGGTTGGGATTGTTAGTGACAATGTCACAACGGTCAATACGCGCATCGTTTCGTTAAGGCGAGTATCCATCACAGCGCGGTAACTGTCGCGTACGTTTGTAATGGTACGAAGGAGCGACTTACAGCGTGCAATTACCTGCTCAATGTCCACAGAAAGATCCTCAACCATATCTTGGTCATCATCACTAAGGCGCAATAGGTTGAAGCGTGGGTTAAGTGTTTTTTCGAGCGCAGTGTTTGTCGGGATGAGTGCATCAAGATAGTCGTTCAGTTTTCGCTCGTGTTCGGCAATCATCGAGATGTCGTGTGGGCGCAGACTTTGAATATTGCTGGTAAGTGCGCGCATTTGGCGATTGATCATCGTCACCCGCTGTTGGTACGACTGGAAGATAATTTCTACCATACTTAAAAAGAGTTTCGACTGCTGCCCTGGCGAGATCGTCGTTTTTTCAACAAATGGTAACCATAAACGACCAAGTGAATCACGGCTCACGGTTACTGTTTGATCCTTACCGAGCGCGAACATCATTGGGGTCGTGTAATCATTAAAATTATCGCCGACATCGGGGACACGGGTAATAAAGTACGTCCAGCCATCATCGTGCTCAATACGAGGTACTTCGTGCGGATCAAGGGCGTCAGTCAATAGATCGGCATCGATGCCAAATTTGTGCAATGTTTCGATATCGCTAGTCGTCGGACGCTCTGATCGTACCCAACTACCAGAAGAAATCTTATCTTGCTCAGTCAGGCCTGCTGTTTCGCTGGTGCGTTGGTAATACGTAATCATCTCCCCTATAGTTTATACTGTAAGTCTAAGCTTTGCTATACTTGAAAGTATGCAACCACACGCTAGTCTCCGTATTTTTCTCCCATCTATCATTATCTCGTTACTGGTCGGAACCTTCATTGGTTTCCAGGCACCGCTCGATAGTCTTTGGATTTTTCTGATTCTGGTAATTCTAGAGATCACGTTTAGTTTTGACAATGCGGTTATTAACAGTAAGATTCTTGGTCGCATGTCCTCATTCTGGCAACAGCTCTTTCTGACGGTTGGTATCGTCTTTGCCGTGTTTATTGTGCGCTTCGTATTACCAATTGTTATTGTTATGATTTCATCCAGCCACATGTTTGGAGATGTCGTGAATATGGCGCTCAATGAGCCACGCCACTACGCAGAGACTCTACACGACGCAGCGCCAATTATTAATGCCTTCGGTGGATCGTTCCTCCTTATGATTGGGGTCAGCTATTTCCTCGACCGCAACAAAGACATTCACTGGCTGGGCCATATCGAACGATGGCTTTCTCGGTTTGGTACCTATGACAGCTTTAAGATTCTCATTATGCTGCTTGTGGCGCTTGGCCTATATGCGACTGTTGATGAATCGCTAAGATCTATCGTACTTGCATCATCTACAATTGGCATTGTATTACACATAGCGCTTGAACTCTTTGGTGAGTATTTTGGCGGCAAACAATCAAATGCGTCACACCTAGCCGGGGCAGCAGCCTTTGCATCATTCTTATACCTTAATGTACTTGACGCATCATTCTCACTCGATGGAGTGATCGGTGCATTTGCTATAAGCACCGATGTGCTACTGATTATGGCTGGTCTCGGCGTGGGCGCTCTGTGGGTTCGGTCGCTTACCATTTATCTTACGCGTGCAAATACGCTTAGCCACTACCGCTACCTTGAGCACGGTGCACACTGGGCTATCTTGGTGCTAGGTATTATTATGCTTGCGAAGCTCTACCATATTGAGCCAGCCGAGTGGTTCACTGGTTCAATAGGGCTTATCTTTATTGCCACGGCCGTTGCTAGCAGTATTATTGAACGCAGAAAAGCAGCTACATAGATTCTAACGGAAGTGTCACAGTGAAGACGGAGCCTTCACCTGGTGTACTTTTGATAGTAATCTTACCGTGATGTGCTTCGGTGATTTTTTTAGCAATCGAGAGGCCAAGACCATAGCCTGTGGTACTTCGTGATTCTTCGGCGCGATAGAAGCGCGTAAATGCATTCCTAACCGTATCTTCATCCATGCCGATGCCCTCATCTTTTACTGACAGTACCAGCGAACGGCCCTGCGCCTCGCTTGCTACATGCACCGCGCTACCCGCGGGACTATATTTAATTGCATTATCGAGCAGGATCGTAAGGAGCTGCGTCAGGCTACGAGCGTTGCCATATACTGTCGTGTCGCCCGTTGCATCTTCAACAGAGATATTCTTTGCTTGGGCCTGGCTGACCACCATGCTCATTGCCTCACTTACTATGTCTGGTAGTGAGACATTGTCTTGAAGTCCACTACTATCGTCGCGAAGTAGGCCAAGCATTGCATCGGCCAATGATTGTAGCCGCGTGATATCCTCAATATTGTCGGCAATCACCGCACGGGCATCGGCAAGTTTTAGTTTTTTATCACGGAGCGCGACTTCGTTTGCTGTGCGCAGTGCTGTTAGCGGCGTGCGCAGTTCATGGCTTGCATCACTCACAAACTGTGACTGTGCCTCCATGTTTTCTTCGATCGGCCGTAGTGTATACTGCGCCAGCAGGTAGCTTAAAATACCCCCCGATATTAACGCCATGAGATTCACAATGACTAGATCAACAAGCAACGATGTGCGAGCCTCATTGGCACGGTTAGACAGATAATCATCAAAAGTTAATTGTGTGTCGCGATCGGGTGCGATATCCCTCAGTGAGATTGCATGCGGACGCCTATCGAGCTCGCGCATCGAAACACTATAAAAGATAACGCTAAATCCAACACTCATTGCCATAATGATAGCAAGGTAAGTGCCGGTGAGTCGCAAGGCATCTTGTTTAAGGTGTTTCATTATTCGTCTCTGATTACGTATCCAAACCCTCGTACCGTTTGGATGAGTTGGTCACCCTTGAACGGTTTATCAATTTTACCACGAAGATAGTTGATAAATACTTCGACATTATTTGGCAAGATGTCGGCATCAAAGTCCCAGACATGCGTCATGATATTCGTCTTGGAAAGCACGCGGTTTTTGTTGCGGAGCAAGTATTCGAGAATTGCAAACTCCTTACTTGATACCTGTACAAGTTTACCTTGGCGGCGGACTTCACGGCGGACAATGTCCATCTCAAGATCTTTAGCGGTCAACACGTTATCTACCATCTCGTGTGGGCGACGCAATAGTGAGCGGAGACGTGCACCGAGTACATCGAACGAAAATGGCTTCGCAAGATAATCATCGGCGCCGTTATCGAGACCTTTCACGACATCGCGTGCTTGGTCTTTCGCAGTCAACATTAAAATCGGCGTTTTGTAGCCGTCATCGCGAAGCTTGCGCAATACCTCGTAGCCATTCATCTCTGGCATCATCACATCAAGAATAATACAGTCGTATTCGTCAGCCCGCGCCGAGTTATAGCCGTCTTCGCCATCATATGCAAGATCGACTGCGTAGCCATCTTGCTCGAGTCCTTGCTTGATTGCTCGTGCGATTCGTATTTCGTCGTCAACAACTAAAATCTTCATGGTTATAGTATACTCCTGTCACTTCGTAGGCGCGGGCCCTTAATCGTATACTACCAGTTTTGCAAATACTTCTTGGCAAATGCTTAAAGAAACCCATTTGCTAAGTGCGGATAATCCCTAAACTTGCCATACTTTGAACTCGGCACCCTTTACGACTCGCCCATTCATCGGCAGCTGCGGCTGCACCAGGTAGCGCCTCACTTGCATAATCATCAACAATAATTACAGCGCCTGGTAGCAACTTATTCTCAACTAGCTTCAGCGAGTCGCGAATTGACTCGTAATAGTCGCCATCTAGGAAAGCAAACAGAATACCATCTGGCATGTCCTCAGATACTAAGTCGCTGAACCAGCCTTTATGTACAATCGGCGGCTCTAGGTGTGATTTTTTGAAATTTTCAAGCAGCGTGCGGCGCGAAGCATATAATGCGCCTGCTACAAACTGGTCACCAGCTACACTTATATCTTGGGGAGTTTTTTCTGGGAGGCCCGCAAATGAATCATACACATGAAATTCATCGGTTACTTTATATTCGTTCATTAACCGGCGGATAAACAGCGATGTTGTGCCAACATAACAACCAAGCTCGACAATATTACCCCGCCTACCTCTGGCAAGAAGTCGCTCAAGTTCATTCAAAATAACCGTGAGCTCACGCGCGTCGACTTGATCGGAAATGATTAGGAATTGCTTGAGTAATGTAGGTGTGATCATACTGTTGTCACCGATTGTACCATAACAATATGCTTATGCTATGCTTTTAGTATGGATACGAACTTACACTCATTGCTTAATGACACCTCTGGCGGTACTAATAATTCACTGTTTTCGCTACCTGCCGGGATTACCACACTCATTACTGTGTTCACTATTACTGCAAGCGTCGCCTCTATTGTTATCGTGGTGCTTTATTTCGTTAACGCACTCACCACTTACCGTGCACATCGTGCCACTATAGAGATGCGTGACATCTTACGTGAGATGAATGAACGCGATAAAGCTCGATCGAAACCAGTTGCAGCATCCGCTATGGCAAATCCTGCTATAGAATCCGAACTTACGGCTAAAAATTAATTATAGGATACATCTTGGCCACACATAAGGTCACCTGCGCCATCATCCCATACATATGTTAATGGTGCCGGGCAATTTGAAGACCCGCCGCTGAAGAAGCTATATAGACTAAATCCAGATTGGCCACTCCAGATATTTACATATGGGCCGATATAGTTCCCTACAGGCTGTCGACTCCCAGAAGGCAGTGATCCCCCTGTGGCACCCTTTAGTTCTGTCATCAATGCTGCATTATCTGCTTCGTTATACGTATTAGATCCGGTCGTTGTATAGTTTCGGCATTTTCCGCTTGGAAACCCGTATCCCAGGCAATAATTTCCCGCTGTTACATCCACCCCCTGCCCATTATTTGCGTAATATAGCAGCAACTGCTTTTTCCAGGCAATCACCTCTGTTAGCCGCGCGGTATTGAGAGCACGTTTTTGTGCACCATTATATGTAACTATTGTAATAGTCGCAAGAATAGCTATCACGACGACAACAATGAGAAGCTCGACAATTGTGAAACCTCTTACGCTTTTACGCATATCTTTATTGTACCCCACCTAAACCGTTTTAGTTATCCACTACGACTTTGTAAAAACTCGCTTAATCAGAGGTCTTTCATCCAGTCCATGAATAAATAGTCGTACGTAGACATCTACGGCGTATACACAGAGGCCAAATGAGGTCATTACTTCCATGTACTCCTTTGGCGAGCCACCGCGAATACGGTCGATATATACTGATTGCCAGCTAAATGTGAAGACGAATCCGACTATAAGCAGTAAGGCTAAGAACCCTACTGTTATCCACGCACGAGTTTTCGATGGGCTTGAGAGAAGGGCGTGGATAAGCACAAGCACCGACCCAAAGAATCCAAGCAGAATAGTGGTCTGCATATAGCTATATGACGCTAGGAACCCTGCCATTACTGTCCACGGTAGCATCATCCAAGTGCTTGGCAATAGCGACGTAAGGCGCTCTAATTTGAACTTAGCAAGCAGGCGCGCGATTGAATCTTTAAAGAACGGTACCATGACGAGTAATACAAACGAGCCAAAGTAGTAGAGATCTTCGCTAAGGAATGTGTTTATATTGTGCAAGTTGGTTTCGTCCTGTGAATTAAGCTGGTGGAAGAATGTGTTTGTATGATCGTTAAATAGCCACATGCCCCATGATATTTCTTCACCAGCAATAGCGAATATCGCTAAAGCCATCACCGCCGCGCCAACCGCTTCGAGCTTTCGGTCAGCGCGCATGAGTCGGACTGCTGCAATGAACATAAAAATAGCACCAGTAAATAAGAACCATGCCTCGATATTTTCAAACGCATGACTTTCGCGCACCAGTACCTCTGCTAGGTTCGGGTTTACGAGTAATGTGACGGTGGCAAAGATAGCAAATACCGGCACCGCTAGAGTAACGACTGATTTGAATAGCTTATACTGTTGCTGGGCGGATGTGCGCCAGAACACTGTGATATATGCAATAATCCCTGCCAAGATCATCTTGGCGACATTGGTATATGACCAGAATTGCCCGACATCTCGCCAATTAATCGCAAATGTCATGATTGCTAGAATTATTGAAGCAATAACGAGCAGTATAAGTTTGAATGAAAGTTTCTCAGTGGTAACACGGCCGTTCATATTAACGCCTGCGTCCCCCGCGACCTTGGGTATTGATGATTCGGCGCTTATAGCTACGAAGGAAGGCAACGATGCCGACAATGAGGCCGATTAGTACAAGCAGACCAACAATACCACCGATAATCACTGCAAATGGAATTACCCAGAATGATTGAGAGATATTTACGGTTTCATTTTTGCTACCGTAGGTAAGCGTACCCTCAACGGTATAGTAGCCGAATGAGCCAATATCTTTTAGTGGAACTGTCCATCGACGAGCGCTGTCAGGTAGTACCACCTCACGAGGGGATTCGTTGTTAAATTCATGACTATAGATTACTTTATCACCGTTCTTCACAGAAATATTACCAAATGGTGCCTCCTGCACGCTGCCCTTGTCTTCAAACCGAAAACTAAATGCAAGATTGTTGGGATTCTGGAAATACGTACCGCTTTTACCATTTTGCTGAACACTGTAGTCGGTGACGTTAAGCTTTTCGGTCATTGGACCTTGCACTGTTAAGAGCATCAGCGATGCAACACTGGCGTTTAAGTTTACCTGGCCACCATCAGCTGGGCTTGCAGGCGCAAAGCGAATGGCGCCGAAATAGCCCCCAGGTTGCGCAGTAGGGGGTACAGAAATTGTAACCTTCACAGCCTTTGCTTTACCAGCAGGGACTGTGAAACCCCCAAGCGGCAACATAAAACGCTTCAAGCTATGCGTAGGTGCATATTGGTTATCGTTTAAAATAAGTGCAGGTGTGCCATCTTCACCTTTTGCAATGAAGTCGTTCTCATATGGCTGAATTGAGATGTCAGCTTTAGTGAGATTAGTCACCGTAACTTCAACCGTCTTACTTTCGCCCGGTTTTACAGATATGTCGCTCCGAACAGGTGATACTTTAAGCGTATTTGCCTGATTATTGGCACTTGTTACCGCCCATGCATTCTGCGGAATTACCATGAACGGTGTCACAAGCACTGCTGCGGCAACTAATAAAAACTTGATGTTTATTCTGATGCGCTGCATAGCCACCTCAGTATACTCCCCCATTACCTAAACTTACGTTTAGTATAACAGACTGCCACAAAAACAACACCCCTTACGATAGAGGGGTGTTGTTTTTGTTATTCTAGAATTGTTTAGAAAGTACCAGTTGCAACTAAGTTGAGGTCCGCAGAATAATTACCTGCAGGTGTGTTATTAGCTACACTCGCCCCAAAGGTTAGGGGCATATCCAGGCTGTTTGCATAGCCAGGAGCGTTAAATACCTCGTCCCCGTATGTACTCGTTACTCCAGTTGAATTATCTGTCGCCGCATTGAGCTTGTAGTCTGTTGCGTTGTAACCACTTGCAATAGCGAGGGACCCGTTGCCAGTGTCTGAGACTGCGGCGCCAGTCTTTACTCCGAAGAGTGCACTTCCCGCAGCAACGTTTCCGTTTGTACCATTTGCTGGTTTAATTCCACAGAGACCGTCGTCAACCCGCTTCAGTCCGCCACAGCTTGCTGCACTGCTTTTGAGATTAACTACCACTCCGTTCGCTGCATTTGTAGAGAGCTGCGTGTAGATAGTACCTGATGAGATTGCGCTCGGTACAAGTGCGACACCGCCCGTACCGTTATCTTCACCCAATTTTAGTGTTGGGGCTGTAAGCGTACCCGTACAGCCAGAGGTGATTGGATTACCACCACCCGAAGCTGGACCTGAAACACAGAATAGAAGCGACTCTGCAACGGCACCAGACACACCAATTGTATCTGTAATCGCTATCGCAACACTTCCCTGGTCTTGGACGCCCGATCCGAGTGTGGCCGATGCGTAGTTGCCTGCGTCAGTTGCATTATCGTAGCTGACAATACGAGCATACATTGTTGCCGCAGATGAAGGGTTTGTAATACCTGTAAATGTATCTGTAATTGACTCAGCAGCCGAGATTACATTTGTAACAACTAGCTTATTCGTCGAACCTGTCACTGCAGTTGCTGTAGTGCCGGCTGCACCAAGCGCTGCACTCGCTGCACTAAATCCAGTCGGTGCTGTACATGCATCTGGAATTACTGGTGAATTTGAACAGAATTCAACAACATATGCACCAGCCGCCTTAGTAGCCGTAAATGCGACCTTGTATGATACTCCCGTCGCACTTTTTGTCGCACTACTTAATTCTATTGAACGACTCGTAATCGAGTCAGCCGATACTAGCACAGGCAACACCGCCTGCCCTAATGTTGCGACCACCAATGCCGCTAAAGTAGCCATGCGGCCTGTCCGCTGGCTAATACTCCTAAAGGAACTCATATTCCTTCTCCTCACGTTTTTTAAAGAAATATTTGTTTTGTCTTCTCTTGACAGGGCTAGTATATCACAATACTGCTCATGCTTGTCAACAATATTATATAAAAGTTTTCCACAGGTTATCTATTTTTACTGTTCTCGAAAGTATCGCGCTCTTTAAGCATCTTGTTGCGGATTGACACCATTTGGCTAAGCCTGCCTAGCCAGAACGTAGGCAGAAATAATGCAAACATCGTAATCGTTGGCACCCAAAGCACCTGTGGCGGCGCCTGTGATGCTTTTCCTGAAGAATCACCACCCACAACACCCGCTGTCGTGCTATCTACTTTGCCGCTAGAAACCGCTACAACCTGTAAAAATGCCGACACGCCGTCTGCATCCGTGGCTGTGACAGAAACCGGATAAATACCCGCCTTCGAGTATGGGTGGTCAATTGGCACAACACCCGTGAATGCCTGGCTTTTTAGCTGCGGTTTTGACCCATCGCCCCAATCAATACTGAATGCATAAGGACCGCTGCCGCCCGATAGCTGTAATGGCCAGGTTAGCGAAGTACCAGCGGGCGCTGAACGCCTGCCATACGAACTTGTGAGCGTTACTAATGAACCAAAGGCGCTAAAGTGTGTATCGCTGTAGGTTATAGTGACCGCCGCCGAAGTAGGTCCGGTTTGGCCCAAATCATCGAAAACGGTCGCCGCGAGTTCATTTGACCCTGCAAATAAGCTCACCTGCATACTGAAACTACCGCCATTACAGAGTGATGAACCCACCATTACACCGTTATCATATAGCTGCACAAGTAAACCATTCGGACATATACCAGCAACCGTGATTGGTGAATTCGTAAATCCAGAGCCGCTTCCTGGTGTGGAGATCGTAGCACCCTGAGTTGGTGGCGCCTGCGTTTTAGACGCAGCTAGACCAAATGAGCCGGGCTTAGGCTCTGGATTTGGAATCTGTGTGATTGCATTCGCTGGCTGCACAAGCAAGTTGAGGGCAACTACTGTCGCCCCCACTATACTTAGGGTTCCCCACCGTTGAATTGTACGTGCTGCGTACATCATGCTTATGTCTATTGTACAGCGTAGCCGTAAACGGCAAAAGGCTGTTATTGATTACTTACGTCGGGCTGATTTGGTTTTGGCAACACGTGGACCGTAGAGTTTATTGCGGATCTTGTTGTATGCGCGCCAACCGTAGAAGCCTGCTACACCGAGAACAACGACCGCTACACCAATGAACCACCATGGTAGGTACCAGAATCCGCCAACTTTTGTCACTTCTTGGGTTAAATTACCATTTTGCCCGTAGAAGAGGTCCGCAGACACACTGTAGTAGCCTGGCCATAAACCTGAAGCGTCACATGTTGAGGATTTTGTTGTAGTATTACCTAGCTTCACATCCTCAGGTTTCAATTTTACACATGTTAAGAATGTGCGCTCTTGTCCGATAAGCGCTAGAGAGCTAGAAGGGTTAAGCTCATTAATAGTTGTCGTGCGACCAAAGATGTCACGTAGGGTAATGTTACCAGCAGGTGCTTCAACTACGTTTCCATTGTTCTTTAGGGTATACGCAATTGTATCTGGAGCCTGTGTATTGAAGTAATGATAGCCTGAGAGATCACCCTGTGCCGCCCGATCGTATGCACCAATGTGCGTAAAATCAAGATTCTCCTTCACCTTACCAGGGACGTTTACGAATACTAGTGTTACACCTGACGCGTTAAGTCCAATATTTCCACCTTGGCCACTTCCCGATGAATACACTATTGCGCTATAGTAGCTGCCCGCACCATGGCCCTTAGGTATGGCTACATTTAAGTCGACTTGCTTGCTTTTACCTGGGTCAATTGTTACTGTTTGCGGAACTTTTAAATAAGAACGTAGCGACCAAGTAGTTTGTGGTGTATTAGTGTCTAAAAATAGCTTTGGCGTGCCGCCATTACCAGTAAAACTAAAGTCGATGACACGCAATGTGAGATTCAGGGCTGTCGCCTGATCAAGATTCGTAATGTTCAATTTATCTTGCACGCTATTGCCTGGCTCAATAACGTAATTCTTTTTAGGCGCAATGCCAAGGGCTGATGAAGAGTCAGCCGCTACCTGCGTAGGAGGCAATACATATGTCACGCTTAGTAGTACAGCAAATACAGCCAGCACTAGGCTTTTTATGTGTTTCATGTCCCTCTAATAACTCCTCATATTTGTAGTATTGTAACTATAAGCTGTATTGTAGCACTAAAAGCGGCCGCTGGCTATAAGGGTGATCGTTGTTGTATACACACCGGCTCGAAGATCTTTGCTTGAATTTAGAATGTAGCTAACCGTAAACTTGCGCATCAAGCTAACATTTGGCGAATACGCCACAACATCGCCTGAGACAAATTTATATTTATTTGGTATCCCATAATCTGCCGATGGTACAGCGTTTGCCCATGTACCCTCCGGGTTGTTACCAATTGCAGGCACGGTATTTTCGACTAGATTAATCCCAAACTGGTTTGTGCCTTGCTGACTTTCGGTGGGTAATACTGGCGAGTTAATCACACTCGTACCCGCGGACATTGGCGGGCCATTCGCCGTCACCACAAATCCTTGACTTGCATTCGTCCCTACTGCGAGTTGGGATTGAGCTGTTAACGTATCGTGAGGGCTCAATGTTCCCATGTCACGATAATAGGTTTCATCGGTGCCAGCACAGTTATCATCAACGTGTTGTGCGGCGCAGAAGACAAGCATTGGGGGTACTTGAGATTGAATCATTATCCCTGTTTCGACTTGTCCACGGACTGAACCAAAATCAATCAACGGCCCGGTGCCATCTATAGATGATAGACTCTTCATACGAATAGAAAAGGCTTGGCTTGTATCGGTTGGGTTTACGATTCCACTGAACGTAAAACTTGATTCAGAGGGGTAAATTGGCACTGTAGGTGTGCGCGCGAGTATAATATGATTCTGCGTTTGCGAATGGATAGAGAAGCCCGTCTCGCCCGACTGATTTGTTAGCGTTGCATGCGATACATCTAGCCCTGTTGGTATCGCACAGGGCATATACGGAATTGGGTCGTTGCAAAATAGCATATCTAACGACCCAACTTGCTCTGGACTCATAAATTTTAAAGTAACTGTATAGGATGTTGTTGCGCCAGGGTCTGTCGTCTGCATCAATAGCCCGCGTGTCTCAAAACGGGTTGTCGCAGATACGGGCACCATAAACACAAATAGTGCGAGCAGTAACGCCACGAATTCCTCAGTGCAAATATATCGCCACGAATGAAAAAGCGTGTGTAACAAAAATAATGTGCGCCTCATACGTCCCATACCTGTTATTGTACTATAGCCCTGGCAATACTGTTAGTGCTTACTCACATCAAAACCGACCCAGTGAAGGGTCGGTTTTGTAGTTTAACTGTATTGGCTAAATCCTAGTATTGAGGAGCTGCGATGTAGTTAATCTTAGTTGTGTAGATACCAGCTGGAGTGGTCGCTGCAATGTTACCAATGTAGCGCATTTTAGCTGTTACACAGTCGACAACCTGACTGCTTTCAGACGCGATTGCCGCTGGAATGGTGTCTGACATCTTGTCGAAGGCAAATGATGCCGTACCGCCGCTACCAATCGTACCCGAACCGCCACCGTATGCAGCTGCTGGAGTGAGTGGGTCAAGCTTAGGTGAGTGGTAGCTCTTGTTCAAGTTTGTGTAGTCCCATGATCCGCTGTTCGTTGCGCCAAGGTCAGTAAGTACTGAATTATCAACAGCAGTTTTGCCATTGTCGGCCGCGTTCTCATAGGTTGAGCCTGCGGTACTGTAGTCTACGCCATAGCTAGCATTATCAAAGGCAGGACCACCAGTTCGATTTGTAGTGGCAAGCGCTAGACCAAATTGCTCTGATCCAGGCTTTGAAGTATCTGCCGTTGTACCGATAGGTGCAATTTCGTCACCAGAGGTGTTAGAAAGTGTGTGGCCAGAGTAGTATACAGTTGCACCAGCACTAGAGTTAGAGCTTAGTCGCCAGTACGAGTGTGTTGCATACGTGTGTGTTGTATCAAGTGAGCTCTCTGAGGTTTGGTCACCAAGGGCAAGGACGTTTTGTGGGCCACTTGTACCCATGCGTGTCAGAATTGTGTTGCATGGAACGTGAGCGTTACCTGTTGCGTTATCGGATGCTCCAAGTTCTGCTTTAGTAAGCGTATCTGGATCTACTGTACCAACAGAGAATTCCATCGTTTCCAGTACCTTGGTGGTAATTTGGATTGACTGATTCATCACGTTTGCTACAGTTACACCACCATCGATAACATCGCCGGATGCAACGTTATTTGCCAAGGTGTTAGTGCCTGCAGCAAGTGCTGTAAAGTTCTTAAAGGTGTTAATCTTTACGAAGAATGCACCTGAACCAGGGTTTGTAATGTAATCGTTGGTCGTTGCAAAGAGAAGTACTTTTACTTCCGTACCAGCCGCTAGGCCAAGGCCAGTTGAGTTTTGCAGGATAATCGTATTAGCCTGACCAGTTGTGCCTGTTGAGGCCTCTTCTTGATTAGAAGTGGTAGCCGTCCAACCAGTGCTTTGCACCCAAGTACCGCCACTCTTGTACATTACGATGAAGTTACCGGCGACATTTTTTGCTGCCTCAGCTGGATCACCGCTACCGACTTGTGTCAGATACTTAGGGTTGTTATTTGTGTAGCCCGGTACCGCTTTCACTGTGCCAGTGCTCGTGTCTATGACTGTATTAAAGTCACCAGGGTTAGCAACCTCAGCTGCTGATGGGTAGGTAACTTTAAGGTCAGAGGTACTTGCTGTATCTGTTCCGTGAGTTGCATCATCCCCAGGCGCAGTACAGTCGCCTGCTGACTTTGTACAATATTGGAGTGACATAGCCTTAATCTTGTCAGAGCCTGTGCTTGTGTCTGTACTTACTTTAAAGCTAAAGTAGTTACCAGTTTTTTTACCGTTTGCGCCGCTGTTTGGCGGTGCATATGTGCTATTCCCAGAGCCGTCTGTATCAGCCCATCCTGGTGATGAGCTTGATAGCGTCAAGCTACGCTCGGTTAGTGGATTCAGTGCATCTGCAAATGCCGGCGCTGCCGACGCTGCAAGAGATGAAACCACTAGTACAAACGCCGCGCTGAGGGTAGCCCCGCGCTTAGCGATTGACTTAAGTGTATACATATTAGTATATCTCCTTAGTTTTTGTTTTATTATTATGCCCTTCCTTAGGGTTACAAGCACATATTACCATTAGCAAGAATGCAAAAGCAATAGCGGTGTTGTAGAGTTATCCACAGATATTCAGGCAGATTTAACTTAACACTATTACTCATGTGTAATTAAGTTGTTTGTCGCCTAGTAGGATGGGATTACAACTGCTGAAAAATCGCTCGAGTATTGCCCTGCCGGCGTTGTGTTGGAGACGTTTACGAGCATTGTGATGGTGAAATCGGTCTCACCGGAGGCTTTGGTGCTCCTTGCGACGGTGTCACCACTCTTGTATTGGAACTTATTAGCGGTGTCGTAGCCAGTGGCCGCTTCACCGAAACTGAACGTACCTGACGGAACTTGCACTGGGTTGGCGCCGACATTTGGCGTGGTGTTTGCGACTGCATTGATACCGAACTGCTCGGTACCAGGCTGTGATAAAGTTGGTGATGCGAGCTCGCTGATGGTGTGGCTATAGGTACGGGGTGGTGTGCCAGTGATTTGTACGATATAACCACTACTTAAATAGTTGCGAATTTTTATCGACATAGTTTTTGTACTGACATGCGAGGAATCAAAGTTGCCAAGGTCGGAGGTACCTGGGTCAACAATCACCTGCAAGAGGGGCTCACTTTCGGTAACTGGACCAAACGTGGCGCCGTATGATACGCTCGCAGAATCGCCACCTGCTGTTGAACCACCTACACCAGCCGAAGCGCAATATTGCGATGAACAGGTTTGACTGGTTGAGCTTGACCCGAACTGGGTATCTGAGACTTGGTAATGTGCGGAATTCGAGTTTGGCGATACTGCGTAGGCAGATTGAACCCCCGACAATATAGCCATTGCCGTTAGCCCTAACACCACAAACCGTTGCCATCTCCCTGTTAGCATATGCGTTATGCTCTATTATCGCCTACTAGCACGCGTGAGGCAAGTATAGTACTATAAAGCTAAGCATAACCACATAGTTTTATATGGCAGAAGATACAAGCAACGAAGAGAAAAAAGACATCCCAGTGGCGGGTGACCATGCTGATGAGGCTCAGCAAGCACCGGCTGATGCGCTTAGTTTGACGCCTGATGAGGTTGCTGAAGAAGAGAAAGAACTTGGCCAGCAACACACTACAGTCGAACCGACCGAGCAAAAGCTTTCACCTATCAAGAAATTCTTCCGTAAGGTAAACGTCTACCTATTGATATTTGTATTGATGCTCGTTGTTGTGGGTGTGATCGTGGCAATTAATTATTTTAATAGTCAGAAGCCGGCTGCATCGCCAACGATTGCCGGGCAGACGCTTTCAAACAGTGCACTGAAGCAGCTCGCGAATACCGATGTGTCGGTGGGCAATAACTCGCAGACACTTACGATTCAGGGTAACGCTGTAATTGCCGGACAGACGCTCGCACGTGGTAATTTGCAAGTTGCTGGGAATTTCCAGACCGGTGGCAGCATTACGGGGCCGAGCCTTACGATTTCTGGCACTTCTAACCTTGGCACCGCACAGATTAACACGCTACAGGTAGCAGGTACGACAGCGATTCAGGGTAATACAACAATTCGTGACTTGAATGTATCGGGTACTACTACATTGAGCGGTGCAGTAACGGCATCACAGCTTACCGTTACGGATCTTACTCTTAGTGGTAATGGTACATTGAGCGTACCTAACCACCTTAGTTTCCCGGCTACTAACATGAATAGGTCTGTCACCCAGAGCGTGCTCGGCGACGGCGGCTCAGCATCCGTGAATGGGTCAGATACAAGCGGTACGGTGAATGTAAATACTGGTAATAATCCGACAGCCGGGTGTTTTATCCATATTACATTTGGTAAATCATTTGATAAGCAGCCGCACGTTATTGTGTCACCAGTCGGTGCTGGCGCTGGACAGACACAGTTCTATACCACGCGTGATACAAGCGGATTTAGCCTTTGCACCGCAAATGCGGCACCAGCAAACCAGCCATTTGCCTATGACTACTTTGTAACCGGCCAGTAGTCGCTTATACATCCATAAAGACAACGACTCGGTCGGCCTTGACGTGCATCAGGGCGCGGTGGATCTTGATGTTTTTATCACCTTGCGGTGATTTAATTGCGAGCATACAAGGCTCAAGCATACAGAGAAAGTTATGGTGCTTTGGCAAGATATCAAACGGGCCAGTGGCATTAATTGCACTCACGCTATATGCATCGCCCTCAAAATAGACTTGGAACGGTGCATACACCTTCACCGACATTGTTGGCTTGCCGCTTGGCTTTGCCACTGCTTGTACTTGTTCGGTTTGAGAGATTGTTTCGTCGGCCACTATTTATCCTCGTGGTTTTCATCAGAAGGCTTGTTGTCTGCGGCCTTCTCTTCAGCTGGTTCAACTGGCTTTTCTGCAGCCACCACAGGTCTCTCGGCTTCGGCCTTTTTACTCTTTTGCTCAGTTTTACCAATGATTTCTTCGACCCCATTCAGTGTGTCTTCGCGCGTCATGTGCTCACCCGGTACACCTGTTACCTTTTCCATCACGTTAAAGCGCTGTTTGAAGAATTCGATTAGCTGCTTTGCTTTAGTATAATCGTCGCGGTCCTCGACCGAAAGCTCTGATTCACCAATGATGGCAATAATGCCCTTCAGTGATTCGTACTTCTGCAAAATTGCCGTCGCTCGTGTTGCGAGGTCGTAATGCCGCTCACCCACCACTTCTGGTGTGAGTAGGCTAGATTTTGAGGCCAGGATATCCACCGCGGGGCGAATACCCTGTGCGGCTACGGCACGGCTAAGCACGATGGTCGAGTCTAGCTCGTGCTGAATCATCTGCACGGCTGGGTCGGAAAGGTCGTCGGCTGGAACGTAGATGGTTTGAAGCGCGGTAATGGATCCGTTATCGTTGGTTGCAAGGCGGTCTTGGAATGTCTTCACGTCAGAGAACACGGTTGGTTGATATCCGCCTTCTGCTGGTGTCTGGTCGATGATTGTCGAGACCTCGTTTTTCGCCTGAATGTAACGATACATATTGTCCGCAAAGAGTAGCACATCTTTCTTTTGGTCATCGCGGAAATATTCTGCAAGGGTAATTGCAGAAAGCCCGATTAGCGAACGCTGCACTGGGTTTTCGTTCATCTGGCCGAAGAACATCGCTGTATTCTTCAGAAGGTCGTTATCGTCAAGCGTCTTGTACAACTCGTGGCCTTCACGAATACGCTCACCGATACCGGCGAACATACTGATTGCGCCAGACCCCTGGGCAACGTTGTTGATGATTTCCATCGTGAGCACTGTTTTGCCCACGCCAGCACCACCGACGATACCAATCTTGCGACCTTTCACGAATGGCGTAAAGAAGTCGAGCACCTTCAGACCTGTCTCGAGCACGTCATCTGGGCGGTTTTTTAGGCTGGTTTCTTGGAAAGCTGGTGAAAAGATTGCGCGCTTTGGCATCTTTTCAAGCGTGGCGTCGTCGAGTTGTGGCTTACCGTCGATTGGGCGCGCCATAGCATCCCACACGCGGCCGATCATTTCTTCGCCCACCGGAATCTCGAGACTGTGACCGCTACGGCTCACTTTTTCGCCCTTCATGATGCTGTAGTCGCCACCGATATTGAGGCAGACTGCAGTATCACCATGCGTAAGGCTGCTTACAAGCAGTGGTGATTTTTTCTCATTATCGACATAGAGCATCTCGTTGATGTCGGGCAAGCCATCATCAAACTGTATCTTAATAACGAGACCTTTGAGGCTTCGTACTACACCTTTTTTGAATGCTGTTTGCTCGCTCATTACTCCGCCCCCGCCGCTCGTATTTTTTTAAGGCCTGCCAAACTTTCTTTTAGTCGCGTGTCGACCTGATTGCGCTTTGAGCGGTTAAATTCTGTATGAAGTTCTGTTGCAGTACCAATTGATCGCTCTTTTGCCGCCGACATCGCTTTAAAGCGGCTTGCAACCTGTGCCAAGCGACTATCATAAATAAACTGTGAAATCGTTAGGCGCAGAATGGAGTTCTCGAGATACGCCGCCACTTGGTATGAGCTCGGCTCGAAGATGTAGGTTTTCTCGCTCACGAGGTTTTTATCAATTACATCAAGGTCGGCTACACGTCCCTTACTTGAAACTACTTCGCTGAGGTCGACGTCTTTGATCTCTTGCTGTGACAGCGAAATATAGTCTTGGTAGAAAATACGGCTGCGTGCATAACGACGAATAATGTCCATGAGCGGATCAACATTGATGTAGTCTTTTTCTGGCAAATCAAAATAGAATTGATAATCTATATGCGCCTGCTTGAGCTTGAGCGCACCATGATGACCGATCACCAGTACGTCATTTTGCTCGCTATCATAATATTCAACACATTTACGAATAAGTTTTTGGTCAATATCGCCGCTAAGACCGCCTTTGGCCGTAATAAGAATGAGCAATTCTTTATTAATTGGCTTCTCTTCTGGTGAACGACCAAAATTAAATAGCACGTCGACACGAATTTGCTTATAGATATTCCAGACTTCATCGAAAAATTGGTTACTAATGAGTACTTTATTTTTCGTTTTCGCAATCTGCATACTACTCAGGCTCTCGAGTGCCGATGTGAGGCTCACGACGGAGCGAACTGAGGCTTCCTCGGCTTTTATTTCCAGCGGGCGTCGCATTATTTATTTCCTCCAGCAGTAGGTTGCGCTGGCGTGCTTGCTGCCGCCGCTGCGGCCGCGGCTTCATCAGCCTGGCGTTTTTTCTCCGCTTCTGCCTTTGCAGCCTTTTCGATCGCAGCCTTCTTTACTGTATCAATTGTCATGACTTCAGCTTTGAGCGCAGCCGCAAGTTCATCAAAGTTACCATTCATGTCTTTATCTTCTTTAAATTTCGCTGCATAGTCATGTACTTTTTCTTTCAGCGCCACAACATCAATAATTTCTTCAGGGGCGCTGCCAAGCACGATACTCATCAAAAATTGCTGCTCTGCAAAACTATACGTCTCACCAATTGCCTGGTTCATCAGCTTAAACAGTACCTTACCCTTATCGTAGTCAGACTGTGCCTGAGCGCTCAATTCAGTACCAAAGTGCGCATACTCTTCTGCTGTGCGATAGCCAGACAACGTACGGTTCAGCTGGTCTGCAAAGCCTTTTTGGCGTTTGTTTTGCCCTACGCCACCGACACGGGTTACAGATAGGCCAGTGCTCACAGCTGGACGCATCGTATCCTTAAAAATCTGTCCATCCAAAATCCATTGACCATCAGTAATGGACATGATGTTCGTCGGCAGGTACGCAGTGATATCGGCGCCTGGTGCGTACACGATTGGGATGAGGGTTTGGCTTGCGTGATTTGATTCGGTTTTACCACCACGCTCAAGGAGGCTTGAGTGGGTATAGAACATGTCGCCTGGGTATGAGTCACGGCCTGGGCTCACACCAGCAATCAGCGAGATCTCACGGTAAGCCTGAGCGTGTGCCGTGAGGTCGTCATAAATAACAAGAGTATCCATATTGCATTGATGCCAGAAATACTCACCATGCGCCGCGCCAACATATGGCACGAGGTAGGTAAGAATTAGCGATTCAAATGAGTTCGACACAACAACCACTGCTTTTTTGAGCGCGTCGTTTTTCTCGAGATTGCTTACAAGTTCTGCTACGTCGTGCTGACGCTTAGCAATCAGTACATAAATTACGGTAAGGTCGGTGTTTTTCTGGTTAATTGCTACTGATGCAGCAAGTGCGGTTTTACCTACCTTGCTGTCGCCGAGCATTGCCATACGCTGGCCGCGAGCGAGCGAATATTCGAGATCAAGGATTGTAATGCCCGTTTCAACTGGTTTATCGAGCAATTCTCGTTCATAGAGCATTGGTGCGCTATGGAATACATCCCATTCTTGATCGGGCTCAATGTTGCCCTTGCCATCGAGTGGCTCGCCAAATACATTTACGACACGACCAATGAAGTTTTTACCTACCGGTGTCATGATGTCAGGACCTTCGATTACACATACCGCGCCGATATGCAGTGGTGATGGATCGAGTTTCATGACGACTACGTAATCTTCGAGGACCTGATGTACGTAGCCACGCGTGTCGTCGTCGAACCGCACGATTGCATGCACATTGGTTGGTTGCAAACCTTTTACGCTTACCATGAATGAATCGATACCAATAATTTCCCCGACTGGATTGCCATCCGCCACGAGTTTATCAAATTTACTTGCCATGGCGCAGTGCCTCCAGATCTTTTATGAGCACCTCACGCTTACCCGCTAGCGCCGAACGTAAGCTCATGTCATGCACATGGTTTGGCGTACGCACATATACACCCGCGACAAGTGCAGGCTGCAAACCAATTTCGAGCAATACTTGCGGGTGCACAGATTCGCGAAACCAGGCTGTAAGTGTTTGCAGGCTTTCAATATCTGCCGGTACCGCAAACGTTGTATGCACAACTGGGGCCTTTGTTTTGAGCATGCGCAGCTCTTTGATGATATCAGTGCGGACTTTGCTCTCACTGAAATCAAGCTTGTTGTCGGTAAGGAAGTCGGTGAATTGGCCAGTGAAGGCTGGAGTCTCGACTACACGATTTGTTTTGCGCGTACGCACGTCTGCTGCCGTCATCTCGTCATCGATATGCTCAGCCTCGATGACAAGTCGTGCTAAATCGCGACGAGAAACAACGCCTGCGGGCAGGCTAAATTCTTTATAATCGATGTCTTCACGCGCGATCATAGCTTGATGTCATCCACCATCGCTTGTTTGTTGTCCTCAAGCTGCTTAATAATTCCTGGCATTTGTGCCTTCATGTCAAATTGATCACCCAGTGCCTCAAGAATGTAGTGTTCAACGGTGCTGGCCATATTGCTTTCAAAAGCCTGGATGAGTCGATCGTGCTGCTCTGTGACCTGCCTCTCGAGCATCGTATTAATCTCTTGATATTGGTCTTGGAGCTTTTCGGCGCTCTGGTTGAGCCACTTGAGCGCAGCGATCTGCGCCTCATCCATCGCCTGCAACTGGGATTTGTGGTCTTCGAACGCATGATGCATCATCGAGTTCTGCTCGGCGATATTATCTTTAAGCAGGTGACTAAGTTCGTGATATTGCTGACGGAGTTCGTCGGAACCCTCAGTCATATTCTTGAGCGCTTGGTCCTGCGCTTCTTGCATTGTCTTACTGTAGGTCGAAAATTGTTCGTTTAGCTGCGCAGTGACTTGCTCTTTTAGTGAGGCGTTGAGCGTTGCCATGGCGCCATCGAGTTGCTTCGTAACGTGATCTTTAAGATCGGTATTAACCTGCGCAATAACCGCTTCAAGGTCTTTCTTGAATAGATTACCATTCTCTTTAATTACTTTATCGAAATACCAGCGACCATGGTTGCGGAGCTCTTCGCGGAAGTAATCGTCGAAAAATTGCTCTTGCTTGAGTTTCGCCTCTTCGAGCGATTCATCATCCGTATCTGTTTGTTTATGAAATAATCCCATCCTAGCCCACTTCTTATTCCGCTATAGCTTCAGTAGTAAATATACCGCAAAAAGCCCAATAACTAAAATCAATATACTTGTTAGAATAACCTCAAGTAATGCGCGGAAGATTGAGCGCTTGGTCATTGGGTTGCGGCCGATGGCAATAATCGCATTGCGAACCCCAGCATAGAGCATAACGATAGCGGTGATAAGGCTCACTGCTGTAATACCCATACTAAGGTAAATACGGATAGGGCTGATTTGTTTTTCAGCGATTTGCACACCAAAGCGTTCGAGCCAGTTCGGTACGTTTACTTTCGTACTCTTAACATTTGGGTTACGTTCGATATTGATTGTTACGGGGATTGTTCCGAGCGTCACGGTCTTCGCTGCACCGCTTGAATCCTTGAGTTCGGTCGTACCCAGTGTAAGTGTCTTACCGTCAAATGAGGCTGCAGCACGCCCAAAGACGGTTTTTTCGGCAGTACTCGCCTTCATCCCAATGCCATCTACCGATGATAGTGTCACGTAGTCACCGCTCTCAATAGCGCCACCCTGCGTACTGACGAGTACATTATACGTACCAGAGACCGCTACATATGTTTCGTTTTGCACAGTCGAGTTCGACACTGCAAATGCGAGCTGATTGCGGTCAACTGCGACACCGAACATGTTTTGTAATTGTGCCTGCTTGGCTGTTACAACTGATTGAGTGTCTTTATTAAGCGTGACAATTGCACCGATATCTACTGGGCTCGGTGCTGCATAGCCTTGGGCGCTCACACTGGTATTATCTGCCGCTAACACTGGTGTAATACTAAAAAAACCAAAGGCGATAATGGCAGAAAGAGTAAGGATAGTACGGAAAGCCTTCACTGTTTATTTCACTCCGGAGCTCTAATGAGCTTGAGGTTATTATAGCATAAGCAAGCCATCAAAAAGCCCTGCAAATAGTAGTTGATATACCCACAAGGATATTTTACAAATGCTTGTTGACTCTACGACATGATGGTAGAATAAACACAAGCTTTGATGGACCACCACACGTCCGAGTGAAATAAATATTTTCTACTCAAAAAACAGAGTAAAAAATAAAGAAAAACATTCAAAATGACAGTGTGGTGTCACCTCCCCACCATTTTTAAACGGTATCGTGTTCTGCAAATAGCAGGGCTGATTACCCTATGCGTTGCATATATTACAACGCTATTATTAGGCACGACTGCACATGCTGTAGCCGGAGTTAATCAGACTTTGAGTTTCCAGGGACGCCTCCAAACGAACGCCGGTGCAGTTGTACCGGATGGTTATTACAATATGCAATTTAAAATCTACCAGGATGGCGACGGAACAACAGCCGGAGACACTGGTGGGACGCTCAAATGGACTGAAAGTTATGTCAACAACAATGCAAATGCTGGAGTGCAGGTAAAGAATGGGTTCTTCTCTGTAGAGCTCGGAACCAACACCCCACTCAGTAGTGTTGACTGGGATCAAGATACATTATGGCTTTCGATGAATATAGCAGGACCAGGTGCCGGCTGTTCAACGTTTGGCGGTACCGGTTGTAGCGCCGATGGCGAGATGCTTCCGATGAAACGTATTACCTCATCGCCGTATGCACTTAACTCGGGAATGCTCGGCGGCAAGACAGCCGATAAGTTCCTACAGCTTGGCCAGGGTGTACAAACTGACCTAAGTACGTCGAGCAGCATCTACATTAACAAGACTGCCAGTGGCGATCTCATTCAACTCCAGAACAATTCAGCTGATATTTTCACCGTCGGGAATGCCGGCGATTTGACACTGGGCAGCAATGCCGACAAAACCATTTCTATTTCGACTGCAACGGCCAGCACGGCTGGCAATAACTTAACTGTCGTTGCAGGCGGCGGAGGAACTGGAACCGGGAGCGTGGGAGGAAATCTCGTGCTTCAGGGTGGATCAGCCGGCGGCACCAATGGAAGTGGTGGCGATGTGGCCATCGACAGTGGTGTCGCAACCGGCTCAGGTAGCGACGGGGTGATTTCACTCGGCGCTAGCCACGCCTCTGCTATTAATCTTGGTAGCAGTACAAACAATACACAGGTAACAATCAATGGTCCGACATCAGTTAAGCAGGCGACCGATTCAACAAGTACCTTCAATGTTACCAACTCGCACAACAATCAGGTACTGACCGTGAATACTTCAACAAGCCAGGTAAACGTTGGTAATGCAAATACTGTCGGCTCTGCACTCGATGTCACCGGGGGCATTAACTCAAGCACTGACTATAGCATTGGCGGTGCAACCGTACTGACCGATTCAGCACTTACCTTCACAGGCGCGGGCAGCGCCTCAATTCAAGGATCAAATGGCCTAAGCCTGAACGGCGGAACGTCAAGCTTGTCGCTCAGCGATACGGGCGTACAGGTTGGTAGTGGTAGCGGGGCTGGTTCGCCAACACTCCTTACCCTTGATAAGTCAAGCTCAAACCCATCAAGCAGCGCAGCATACGGCAGTATGTACTACGATACGAGCCTTGGTAAGGTGCAGTGTTACCAATCAAATGGTTGGGGCGCTTGCGGTGATAGCCCGGACAGCTTCGTAACGCTTAGCCCTGAGTACAGTAACGCCGTGATGAACGGTGCTGGCACCGGTACAATCACATCTGACCTCTGTTCTGATTCGCTTAACATTAATGACGGAAGTTCGAGTCAGCCTACCATTTGTGGCACCAATGAGACCTATAACTTCTATGATTGGAACTCAACGCAAGCTAGTGCGCAGACACGCAGCATTTATGTCACCTACCAGCTACCAAGCAACTTCAAGAACTTCGTTGCTGGATCGACTTCATTGATGGCACGCACAGACGGCAGCAACGCAACAACCTCCTATCAAATCTACCGCTCACATAGCGGCTCGGCGCTTACCTCTTGTGGATCGGAAATCACTGCCTCAACAGGCTCGCAAACAGTCTGGCAACAGTCTACGGCAAGCGGAGGCAACGATCCATCTGGTTGTAACTTTGCGGCGGGCGACAGTATCTTGATTCGCATTAACCTGACTTCAAGCAACAGCGCAAATGCTTACGTCAGCAACCTCAATTTTGCATTCAGCAATCAATAGCCATAACCGTCACTATGCTACACTGGTAGTACTAGGTAATTTATTGTGGAATTTAAACGGCGAACTCGACCAAACCCTTATGCTAAACCTGTCGCCCATGAGGCGACCCCTACCCCTGTGGCAGGGCCAAAACCACACTTACGGGATAAAATTCCGAGAAATGTTAAAGGTATCGCCATTGGATTTGGTTCACTTATTGGATTTGTCGTTATTATTGCCGTGACCTCACAGATACTCGCACAACGCGATGCTTCTGACCCAAGCTTTCAGACTATTTTGCCGTCAGGCCAGTCTATTACCTCACTTGGTGGCTGGCGTCGTGTGACCCCGCCAGGGGAGGACCCAGTCTTTGCCTATGTTGACACAATAGATACCGTGGCTATTAGTGTCAGCGAGCAACCACTTCCCGACACCTTCAAGCGCGACACACAGGCTGCAGTAGCGGATCTTGCAAAGCAGTACAACGCGACCACAAAACTCAAGGCTGGAGATACTACAATATATGTTGGCACCTCAGCAAAAGGTCCCCAATCGACTATTCTTACGAAGCACAATCTGCTTATTCTCATCAAGTCGAAGAGCCAAGTTGATAATGGCTCGTGGACTGACTATATAAATTCTTTGAACTAAAGAAAAAGGAGAGGCTATCTCTCCTTTTTAATTCTAGCTGTTGTTTTGTTGGATAAGCTTTGCAGCTTTGCCGTCTGGTTTGAGATTTTCGTAGAAGAGCACTTGGCTACGCGCGACAAACATCTCATCTTGTGGCTCTAGGATACCACTCGTAATCTTAACAAGCTGCGTATCAGTCTTGTTAAGCGCATCTGTACTGTCAGGCTTCTTTGTATCTGAACTATTCTGGCCTGTTGTAGGTGATACAACGATGAATGCATTCGTCAGGCGAAGGTATGTGCCATTGTATGGTGAAAGTTTGCCGAGGTAAACTTGACCGTTCGTCGTAAATACCGCCTGGTACTCGCTACTATTAATGCCTGTGTCGACATTGCCGGATTTTGCGGTCCACATCCAGCAACCAATGCCACCAAGAATAAGTATAACGACTGCAATAATAAGTATAATAAGCCATTTTTTAGGAGATTTCTTGTCAGAAGTATCACGATGTCCCGACGCTTGATGGACAACATGTGGCTGAGCTTGCATCACCGGCTGAGGCTCTTTGGGTCGGTATGCTTGTTCAGACCTTGCAGCAGGTCTTCCAGATGGCTGTGGTGCACTAAACGGACCTGAGTCCATGTATCATTCTCCCTCACTTATGTAATTCGTTTCATCATAGCATATGCGCAATGGAGCTTCAAATGAGCACGAATTGGCCGGGGCCGAATACCGCAATCAATGATGCGAGTGTGAGCATAATTAAATCGTATTCCCAGCCACGCTTTGCCGCCCAGTATGGACTATGCCATTTGAATAGATGCAAGCTGATTGTCGACATCATTAACAACACTACACCAATGCCAGCCCACTGCGCAAGCACGCCGCTGAGCATACCGAGTGCTGCACATAATTCTGCCGTCGCGACAAATCCGGCGACTTGCAGCGGTACACCGTCGCGTTTTGAGAATCCTTTGAGATCTTTGAATTTTATGTAGCATTCGTTAAAGAATGTTACAGAAAGTATCACGCGCGTAAGCAGTAATACAATACTCTCTACTACTGTTGGTGCGACAAATGAAACCATGCTTCCCTCCACGTTAGTACATTACCATTTTACACCCTACCGTTGCCTTGCGGCTAATTGTGTTTTACTAGTACGTGCAGGTGCTCGTTTGTCGATATAGCTTTGTGGTTTCGGGCGGCCCTGAATCTGCGATGTTCTCTTTCGCGTAAATAGTACGTGCCGTATTTACTCATAATTTCACGTATTAGCTTTTCCGACATTAGCCCTTCGTTGCTATAGCTTACAACGATTACTTTAAACCGCGCGTTTTTAATAATATCTTCAAACTCTGCCGCCACGGTTCGGATTGATGCATACTTGCTGTTTTGACTTGCTGTTTCACGGAGGCCCGTTTTACCGCGGATCTCAGGATTATCGTACCGGGCGATTGTCTCCAGCAAGTGATAATTTGCTGAATACTGCCGAACGTTATAAGGTGGGTCGAGATACAAGACATCGCCACTGATATCGCTAACTAGCAGATTACTGTCGCCACAGTAGACCCTACCTGCAATCTCATTGCTCGTTGGGATTTGTTTCAATCTTAGAGGTTTCTGGGCTGCTCTTTTAAGCTTTTTGAGGAATGCACCGTATATTGCAGCGGTGTTCGCAACTTTATCGACAGCTTCAATAAGCGCAGCAAGATACGCAAAATACTCGTTCTCGCTAATTTGCCCGCTTGTCCGCATTTGCTCGATCGCTTGGCGGATTGCATCGCAGCGTTTGCCGTTTTCGTCGGAGAAATATATACGACCACTACCTGATCCTGCGCAATAATTTTTGTAAATGAAGCCTTCTACTGGCTCAAGGTTGTTAAGATAATCGAGCTTGTCAAGGTCTAACACAAGATTTTCAATCAAGTTCTTGTTTATTACATAGCTATAGTGCTGTAGGTCATTTGCAATCACTATGTGCCCTTGCTGCCTGAAGAAGAACCCCACCGTACCTGTTCCTGCAAAGGCATCGCAAATAACAAGCCGTCTATTATAGCTATCGGCGAACTCATCAACAACGCTATCGATAAAGTCGAGTAGCGAAACCTTTGACCCAATATAATTCACGTATACTAGCGTATCACGCCTGGTATCAGGATATTTATTTGCCTTCGATATCAATGTGCGGTAGAATGCGCTCAAACCGCCTTGGGATCCACCACGCTGCGCGACCAACGAGTGACATCACCGATGGTACAATGAGCAGCCGCACAATGAATGCGTCAACAAATATACCTACTGCGAGGCCGAAGCCCATCGACTGAATAACTTGATCTTTGTTTGAAATGAATCCGGCAAACACAGATACCATAATCACCGCTGCTGCAAAGACGACACGGCTACCGATTGTGTAGCCATCGATTATTGCCCCCACAGCGTCGTGAGTACGTTCGTATTCTTCATGAATACTCGACACTAAGAAGAACTCATAATCCATCGCGAGACCAAATAACACGCCGATCGCAATAATTGGCAGGAAGCTCACAATTGGCCCTGGTGCATCAGAGATGCCGAACCAGCCCCACTGGAATACCGCTACCATTGCGCCAAACATTGCGCCGACTGATAGCAAAAATCCAAGCGTTGCTTTAAGCGGTACGAGTAGAGAGCGGAACACAAGAACCAGTAGTATAAATGAGAGTCCTACAACAATTCCTAAGTATGTTGGCAGGACGCCTGCGAGCTTGTCGTTGATGTCCATTTGTAGCGCTGCTGATCCTGTTACACCAAGTATTGTAGTAGTACCTGCTAGGCTTGCTGCTGTGTTATTATTACGTAAATCGCCGATCAATTTCTTAGTTGCTTGGTCTGAAGGTCCAGATTTTGGAATTACCTGGATCATCCCCTTGGTCGTGTCGGCCGTCACGAGCGCTGGCGTCGCCGATTGCACATCACTTCGCCGAGCGATATTGTTTGCGATTTTTGCAAGCTCATAGCGCACTGCATACTGCTCTATTTGCGCTTCTAGTTGCTGCTGGGCTTGGTGTTTTTGCTGCAAACCAGCAGCCTGTGCAGTTGCAATATCTTTTTGAACCTGCAACCTCTCTGCGTAGGTCTTAGCCTCGGCCATTTGCCTCTGGAATGTGAGCGTTTGCGCAGTGGTGGCCTCGCTAATACGTTGATTGTATACTGCCGTAAGTTGGTCGCGAGCCGCTTGGCGATCAGCACCCGTCACGGTTGGTATATTTTCGGCAATGACAATGAGTGGCGCGTTAAATCCAACACCAAAGCCATGCTTAAGTGCATCATACGCATGACGCTGTGATGTGTTACCGGCTGCGAACTCATCAGTAGGGAGGCCGAGATTTAGCGAACGAATTGGAAGGGCAATTACACCCGCTACAACTACGCCAATAAATACTACCATGAGCGGATGATTGGTTAGTATGGCTGCTATTTTACGCCACAGTACACCACGAGCAGCTCGGTGTGACTCGTGTGGGACCCGTTTTTGTGCGGCAATAATTTTGCGCCTAACTGAGCGTGAAAAGATGCGTGACCCTACAACGCCGAATAGCGCAGGCAACAACGTTACTGCGACAAGCGCTGCAATTGCAACTGTACCAGCAGCCGCGAGACCCATACTTGTCATAAATGGAATGCCCACAACACTCAGCGCTGATAGTGCAATTACTACGGTAGTCGCTGCAAATAATACCGCTTTGCCTGCAGTAGCGAGCGCCCTGCTTGTGGCTGCTTCGTAATCATAGCCCGCGAGCAAATAATGTCGGTATTTATTCACGATAAAGAGAGAGTAGTCGATACCGACGGCTAGGCCAAGCATCACCGCTAATACTGGTGTCGTTGAGGTAATATTCACTGTTTTGCTCAGTGCGAACAGCCCGGCTGCGCCGCTTACAATCGTTACGATAGCAACAATGATCGGTAGTCCAGCCGCTACTAATGACCCGAGCATAATAAGTAGTACGATAAGTGCCAATACTACACCTGTGATTTCACCTGGCCCTAAAATATCACTGGGCACACGACTAATGATGTCGCCACCACGGTACATAGCAAAGTTCTTTGACTGTGCGTCGTCACCGACTTTCGAGATATCCGTGATGGTCTTTTCACTGACTGCAGCGGCTTCTTCAGTTAGACCCACCGTAGCATATGCGACCGTGTTATCACTTGATATTGAGCCAGTAATAGCAAATGGATCGGTAACTTGGCGAACTCCCTCAACCTTACTGATCTTTGTAATTGCAGCCTCTATCCCTGTTTTATGCTGTGTAATTGTCTCACCATTTTTCGCCTCAAATACCACCCGACCACTTCCCTTACCGGCACTTGGGAACAGCTCGCTAAATCGATCAAGCGCTTTTTGCGCAGAGGTTCCGGGGATACTAATTGCACTACTTGGCTGTTTATAAAAATGCTTTGCAAGCATGCCTAATGTAATTAGTATGATTATCCAGCCAGCAATCACCAGCCATTTATGTCGATACGCGCCACCCGCGGCCGATCGTAAGAACTTACCCATTGCCCCTCCGCTCGTTATTACCTCTCATTGTAGCACTTATGCCCTGCACAACAATGTTAGTCTGAACATGTTAGGATATATTAAACAATCTCGAACTCAATACCAACAACACCATTTCTACGTTGGTCAGCTTCGCTATATAATTCTTGGATCTGGCTATCGAGCCATTCCACACCTTTGCCACCGAACCTTTCGGGGCCATTATGGACAAATAAATCATGAAACGTTTTGCCGTGAAGTAACCTAGTCACTTTTACCCGTATTGTTTGACTGGTATCTTCACGATTCGTAAATATGATTTCATTGCCAACTATAATCTTGACGCTTTGCATCGAGCGATCTCGATTCAATTGTCTTCTTATCACTCGTAATTGCTGCAAATGGTTCTGCTGCAAGTTGTAGTTGATGCTGCATTACAGCCCCATTTTCGTCAATGTCTCGCCGACCATATGCATGTAAGTGTCACTAGCTCCTCGTGCTTTTGCTAAGAAACTGGCTCGCCCTTGCCAATCATATGATGCGTGTTCCCAACTTATATTTACTGTAGGTCGATCAATTAATTGAGTAATAAACAATGAGTAGGATGTACCGTGTGCAGAGTATTCCACACCAGAATATATCTCTTCGACTGCATCTTTATCGACAAGAATACCCACTTCTTCTTGCACTTCACGGATCATCGTCTCGAGTGTAGATTCAAGGCCCTCGAGCGTACCACCAGGCAGATCTGGGTCATTACCAAATACCGGATGATCATTCCGATATAGTAATAGATACTTTTTATCCTTATCAATAATGACTAACTTTGCGACTTTTTTCATGTGTATGTATTCATAGTAGCACGAGCCAACCAGAACAAGAGTTTGGTTCCTGATTGACGAGAACGGGGATAATGCGGATGAGTCAAGGGCGCCGTTGGGTATGCCTCAAGGCTGGAAACAACAACTGCTAGAAGCTTGGCTTAACAGTCATTATAGCTAGGATAATGATAGGGATAATAGTATTCACAGCACCAACGATATACCATCTATGCAAGGTTTTGTAGAATTCCTTTGAGCCTTCCTCAAGTTCGCGAAGTAATCGGTTTTGATAGATCAATAAAAAGGTCCATAGAACGCCAGAGATAGAAAATAGCCCAAGAGCGACATCAAGCCAACGCGTTGCGAACCCCTGTGTACATTCATCACAGTATAGGGCCATCTGCAGACCACTAAGCACGAGTAGAATAACACCAGGAGCGGTAAAGAAGACGTCTGCCCAGTTAACAGCTTGTGCTGCAAAGGCGATTGCTGATCTATCTTTTGTACGTTCAGCGCGCAACATCCAGAAGGCGGTTACGACAATGTTACCGATAAACATCACTGCCCCCAAAATATGTAGCGCAAGGTCAACATTCAATGGTACTAATCTAGGGAAATGAAACAGAACGAGTAGGCTCACAGCTAATGCGAGGAAGACAACCTCACCAATGACAAATTTTGTGCTTGTATATAACTTCATGATGATATTGTAAGACATCGGCCACATTTGCGACATATTCGAAAAAACTAGTTTTAAGACTAACAAATAAGTTATTTGTAACTTTATGTATACTTTAGCAGTAAGTATAGTATGCAGAACAAAGATGAATCCGAGCTTATTGCTCTTAGCATAGACGGTGACCATGTCGCCTATAGTGTATTGGTTGACCGTTATAAAAACGCCATTTTTTATCATAGTTTTGCCATTGTCCACGATGAGGATGCCGCAGAAGACATTACCCAAGAAACGTTTATCGCAGCATACTACAAACTTGATCGCTACAACGCAGAGTACAAACTAAGTACGTGGCTCTTTAAAATAGCAACAAATAAAGCACTTGATACGCTAAAGAAACAGCGCCATGAAATCATGACCGACGATACTCTATTTGAAACGGCAGTGTCACAGCATCCAGGTCCCCATCAAGCAAGTACTCATCAAGAATTATACGATGCTATGCGCCGACTCACTCCTCGCTACCAAGCAGCCGTTAGCCTCTACTACTGGCAAGGATTGGATTATGAAGAAATCTCCAAGACTCTTGGGGTACCCGTGGGGTCAGTTAAGGGTTGGCTTCATCGAGCAAAAGCAATACTAAGAAAGGAGTTGTCATGAAAGACGATTTAGAAACCTTACTAAAACATCATCGTGAAATACCTCGCCGTGAACTTTCCAAGGGTTTTACCACAACTATTATAAATGAACTAGAAAATAGGCCTTATCAAACGCTATTTTCTAGATCAAAGGAGCTATTCGCTATGAATTTACTAAAAAAACCAGCAATGGCATCTGCTGCTGTTATAGCGTGTCTGGCAATTGGTGGCACATCATACGCGGCCGTAGGTGGCTGGAGCGGCATGCAAGCCTTTTTTGGTGGTGAGAAGAAAGTGGGTAATGCTCGTATCGTGACTGTAAACACAAATAACTGTACGATCACGAGTGCGTTCAATATCACCTCACACAACAAAAATGAATCTGTTTACTACTATCGGGTAATCAATGGGTCGAAATTGACAAATGAACAGATCGTGCAATTTGTTAAGGGCTACTGTGAGAGCACCGCTCAATCTCAAGCAACATTCAATCTTATGGACGAACTCAATAAAAACCCTCTCAACCAAGGTACCGTCATCGGTGGATATATTGATAGTACAGTTACCGCAATAGGCGACTCTGGCATCAGTATCCATTCAGAAGTTCCTATAGGCAACACGATTGAGAAGATCGATCAAACTTTCCCAAAGATAGATCCAAATGTGATAGTTTACTCAGGTAATCAAAGACTGGCACTTACCAATATCCACATTGGAGACCATATTTCTCTTGCATATCGCGCAAGTGGTGACGCTCTCACACATTCCGAATCTATTCGACCCGACCAAGTTGATACAAGCGCTCAGGTTGTTGTGTCAATCTCTAAAAATACACCTGATTTCACTGCGGCAGTGAACTACCAGAAATATAATGGTAAGGAATTTGAGCAGGTCGCTCCATGTTCGACAGACACGAGTGGGTATTGTAACGCTGAACAGTATCTCTCGCGTAAACACTAAATTCCATTCTGATTGCTGAGATAAAATTCACACTCAGTATAGCGCGCAAAAGAGCAGCTTCTATCAAGCTGCTCTTTTGCTACATTAGTTAAGATTATCCAGCGCTGGGGATAACAAGTTTTGTCATAAGTTTTAAGTTTAGAATATACTGCTTGTGATTCATCTGCAAATGATTGCTCATGTATTCTATGTGCTTTATAACAAATCCCGATCCGTCCGTCGTTGCGGTCGTATATGAATACCTCAGTTGGGTATTATAGCGCGGATCATCGACCATTGCTTGTAGATCTTCTCGAAGCACCCTCGCCTCTTCTGATTCGAGAAATTGCCGTTTACCAGAGAGGGTGGCCATTGCTACCTACCAGCTTCTTCGGCTATAAGAGCCTTGACTGCGCGGACTGTCGTCACGCTCTTTTGCAGCATTCACGACAATATTACGACCGTCCACTTCTTTACCGTCGAGCTCTTTAATGGCGTTCTGTGCCGCTTTCACATCGTTCATTTCGACGAACGCGAAGCCTTTTGATCGGTTTGTTGCACGATCCATGATGATGGCGACGCTTGCCACTTCGCCATACTCAGCAAATAGCTCTGTGAGAGTTTTCTCAGTTGTATCGTATGAGAGTTTTCCAATAAAAATCTTAGTTGTCATTAGTGTGCCTTCCGTTGGGATTTAGTTAAGCGAGATACCCTGCTTTTCGTACGAGTCGGCGAGGCTAACACCAAGACATAAAATAAGTAATAATAACTTGCCCCTTTAGCATAGCTTATTTCACCCGAAAATACTATGACTCACTTACGGTTTCACAGTAAAGTTAACTATTAATAAAACCTCTTTCCTGAAACATCTTTAGGGTGAGCGTCGATCCGGAGACATCGCCCCGCCATTATATGATCCTTAAAAAGATACATCCGCGAACTATATCGCGTTGATGATTCTCATTCAAGAAGGTTACTTAGATTTACCGTTGCCGCTTAGGTATTTACCAGCAATGCTGAGCGCAAACGAAGGTAAGATAACAAATACATTAATAGCGAGAAGCTTCATGAGCGTCTCGGTAACAGCGGAGTCAGGTTTATCTCGCCCAAATCCTGATAATACAGCCAATATTCCTATCACACCGAAGCTGAGTGAAGCATAGATGAATACTCGAGTTGCTATCTTTTGCATACTTTTAGTATATATCACTTTGGGTATTCTGGTGACAGAGCGACGTATATTGACTTATCTAGATATATATTTTATTCTGTAGCGGCACCTTTCGTCCAATTGGAGAGGATTGCCCGCGATGAGGAAGATCGCAGGCCGCAGAAAAGTCTATCGAATCGCAATCTACTGTATGACAGCCCTTGTCATCTGGTTCCCGCTACTCGATGGACTTGCTGCAGATGCCATATACAGTCCCCATCCTGAGGTTACGCGTAGCGTTAGTGCAGGGCACGACACCGCATTTGTGTTCTTCACCGGCGCCCAAAGTTCCGCGAAGGCACTCTCGGCACCCATGCTCACCACATGGAGTGCGGTCGGAGATGTGGTCGCGGTAGAATATCCGCGCAATCGCTTTGACGGCACAGCCATCGTCGCAGACACCCTCAATCAGCTTTGCGCCTGGGGCTACCGTAAGGTTATCCTTAGTGGCGCATCGCTGGGCGGGTTAGTAGCGGCAGACTTCATCGATTACAACCGACAGAAGGGAGATCAACTCCAGATCATTGCCGTCCTTATGGAGGATGCGCCGACCGGTAGCGAGGATCTTGTCCAGACCGGTGGTGCACAGTTCATGAGTTGGTGGCATGCTGGCCCGCTCGCAAACCTTGTACTTACCAGACCTTTCTGGGCGACTAGTTTCAACCCTCCGCCGCGCAACCAGCTCGGTAAGGGAGTGGACGAAGGCCAGCTTCGGCGGCAATACGAGGCTAGTAAGACCTATCCGCTTTCCGGATGGACCGACGAGCTCCGATATATGGTGAACCATCGAGCCTTCACGCCGGGTGAGTACACTGGCATCTCCCTCATCATTCTTCAGTCTGATAAGGATGAGGTCGTAAAGCCCGATGCCGCTATCAAGTGGCAGTCGATTTTCGGCGGTGGACATGTCATCAAGACAGACTCGACGCACACTGGGTTCGTGGAGTACCCCGAGGTCTGGCGCACCGCCTTCGTGGAGGCGTTCCATCAGGTGGGGATCCACCCTATCGGATAAGGCGGTCGCTAGGGGGCTAGCTACCCTGCGTATACGCAAATTAAGCAGCGGCAGATCGTCGCACAGGCCCGGCTTCCAGCTATACTGGATGCCGGGCCTTTCACCTTTCGGCATCTGACCATCAACGCGACAATTACCTTAGCAAATAGTAGTGTCATACTCGTCACGATTCTTAAGATAGGCAGCCAGCATTGTTGCCATAATAATCACAAGAAGCTGGAGCAATCTTTCGCTCTACTACATAACGCCAGGTATACTTTCTAACAGTTCGGTGTGCACGCCGGCAGCCGTCTCTGCGTCAACGAATGCCTGGAGATCTTGCTTGAACTCTGGTCGGAAATGCATCAAGACAATATCACCAGGGTGAAGTTCCTTACCTATCTGGTACTGCATCGCGCCGCCATTTGCTTTCGCGATCCAGGTAACGACAGCCTTCATGCCACAGTCATACGCAGCCTTCCGCATCGTATCGGAGTATGCACCACCTGGTGGCCGAAAGAGCGTTGGTCGACGACCGTAAATCTGAGCCTCATAATCAGCCATGCCGCATATTTCGTTTTTCTGTTGAGCATACGACTCAGTTCTTGTCATATTTGTATCGTGATCGAGAGTATGGTCCTCAATAACCGACCCCTGGGCAGTGATCTGCTTAAAGAATTCTGGATTACTGTTAATAAATAGCCGCGATAAGAAAAGAGTTGCTTTGATATGATTTTGCTGCAATAGAGATACTACGGATGGATCCTTAAATGCACCGTCATCAATGCCCAAGAAGACAATCTTTTGTTTCGTAGATAGTCTCGTGATCACTGGTGCTAATCCATTTACAGCTGGCGGAAGGCTGTAATCTGGAGTAAATGGTGGCGGACTCTGCTCAAGGACTCGACTTGATTTGACTGGCTCACTAGCGTGAATCGATTGAGTCGACACCGGACTTGCTTTTGGTGAATTCTGCGTGCGTATACACCATACTAGCAAGAAGACACTTACAATAGCCAGTATAGATATAGAAGTAATGACAATGGCATATTGTCTGTGCATCTTTGGTTTCATTATTAGACCTGCCATATGCTTATATTACCCGAGGCACGAGCCGCAACCAAACAAAACCCGGTAACTCGTAAATAAAGCTCTTTAAACGAAGATCTTTAAGGCATCTACAAATATACGGGATCTGGTCTTAAGCTTCATAACCATCTAACTTTGACTTCACACTATAAAGGAGGTACAGCGACAGGTGATTAGAATCTATAGGTAGTTTAGCCTCTTCAACACAACTACGGATGGCGGATTAATCGAATAGCCGCTAAGATCGGAGAAATCTACCCATTCTAGCTGCTCATTCTGATTGAATGGCGTAATGCTTCCCGCAGTAATACTACATAAGGCGTCTAAGTAAATAAAGCGTTTTGTTTCGCCGTCGTGATCCTTTTTTACTTCTTCGTCCCACCAAAGCTTCTCATCTATGGAAACACTCATGTCCCATCGCTCTTTAAGTTCAACGTTGATGAGTTTATCAACCGTTCCGTCTCCGTCGATTCTGCCCCCGAACAAAGCCCATGGTTCTTTGTATGGATTCTTTGCGGGATCAACTTTACGGAGCAGTACCTTGCTACCATCTCTAATAATCGCAATCGCCATCAGTACAGTATTCATGACGTTATTATAACAAATGGATGAAATAAACTAGATTTTGCTAGATAATTCGCATTCCACAAGATACTTTTTCGCTTGCTGGGAGCTTCGTAGAATAACGATATTCTCGTCAGTGTAAGATTTGAGTGATTGTCGCATGTGCGGAGCAATCGATCGATTGAACTTCAAGATAAACATAAAGAAGTTCCAACCTAAACGCTCTTTCCAGGTGGGTGGCATATCCTCTCTCACTCTCTTGTGAAAATACATCCGTCGCTTAATCGCCCGCCAGACACTCAAATACGTTGGATAGTCCAAAAATATAATTGTGTCAGACTTAGGCAGTCGTATATCAAACGTGGATTTGTAGTTCCCGTCTATGATCCATTGCTTCTTTTTAACCTCACTCAATACTCTTGATCGCCAGCTATCCTTGTCATTTTGATACGAATACGCCTCGTCATGGTATATACGGTCAAGATGTATAAGGGGCAGCCCTGTACTGTGTGAAAGTTCTCGAGAGAATGTGGTTTTACCAGCACCAGGGCAGCCTATAATTGAGACACGTTTCATAGCTGTATAATAACAAACGATTGAATAGCATGAATACCTATTGGATCTTTGTTAAAAATACTTTTAACTTACTTTAGCGGACGGCTCGCGTTTTTAGTCGCTTTTAACTACACCCAACAACTTATAGACTTCTAGCTCCTTCTTGGTCAATAGTTTGCCTCTTTCGCCAAATGCAGTTGTTATTGCAAAGACACCAAGTGCTACAATATCCTCCGTTGGGTCTTTGGTGTATTCACTTAGCAATCTTACTATATCAGTTGGATTACGTGGGCGTCTCTCCTGAATAATTGATGCAAACCTTTCTAGAGGGTTATCGTGGCCAAAGCGAGTGTAGTGGCCCAAGTTTTCTCTGACCTTGAGAGACGTAGCATATCCTCGCTTTTCGGCAATTGCAGCCATTTCGTCACCACGAAGCTGTCTCTTTGGATTTCGCTGTAAATGCCCCGCTTCGTTAAGATAGAAATCCCAGTGATCGGCCTCATGCGCCATTATCTCTCCCAACCTATCAGGTGTGGCACCTTCTTGGCTGTCTACAACAAGTAAACGTGGGACCCAGAAATTGTAAGCACGCCCCGAAGAGCGCCCTGACCGTCTCAAGACCGGGGTCACTAGGCTCCTAATAGCAACTGCTGCCGCAACGTCGCTTTTAGAATTCATGTCCCATCGCTGATCTAGAATCTTCTTATCAATGCTTGCTGGCCTTACCCCTGCTTGAAGGGCAATTGCACGTGCCGTCTCTACCTCGGCGTCAGACCCGCTTAGACCAAAGTTTCTCTGGCCTTTCTCGTGAGGAAGAAGCATAAGCGCAGGTGGTCCATTCTCTGGGGCGTAATCTTCTGGCAGAACAACCGTACCTGTTTCGTCTAAACCGACTGGTTCAGCTCCATCGAGGTATCTTGTGACATATTCAGGAACACCCTCAAGGCCGCCCTTCTTCTCTAGAGTCCTAACAGCATCCACCGCCTCATGGAATCGAGGAAGTCGCTCATTGACGTCAGAACGTTTAACCATAAGCTCATTATATACTATGATTGTGTAAAAGTCAATATTGTATCACTGTGTATATACATGGTTACCACCTCGGGTTGTACGGAATCAAACTATATAGTTTATTAAAGAGGGAGTTAATGTAGGAATTGATCATGGCAAGAGCGATTACTTATCGCTAACTGCTTATCCTGGCCCCCATACAGGTCACGAACCTTTTCATGGCTTTGTTAAATTTGTTTTCATGTTTCTACGCAAATTATTATAAGAGGCTCATACATTATATATAGAACATAACGCATGAGCCTGGGCCTAGTGGAGCCCTGGACCTAGCCTATGCGGTCACGTCCCTTTTTTCTTGGGCGTTTTCTTGGGACCAGGCCGATGATCCGGTTTGGGCGACGCGCTCTTGGGAACGGGTCGCTGATCGGCCTTGGGCGACGGCTTTTTCGGACCGGGCGTAGGCGGGTTTGTTGGAGACGAAGACAAATGTATCATCCACCTTGGTTGACCTTAATCGCGACGGGCGTCGTGGTTAGCTAGATTATTATAGCGTACGTTTGATAAATAGGCTAACGTATATAGAACGAATCGAGTTTACCGTCTCGGTCTTTTTTACATTCCATAGCTACAGTTTCTTAATCGTTGCGAAAGAATTTTGAAATGCGGTTAACTGCACACTGATTGGATTGGGGCCTGGCTGCGCGTTCGTCATACATGCTGCCTGTGGTGTATCGTACATGATATAAAACCCGTCAAGTTGTTTAACTAAATGCAAATGTGATGTAACCGGATTATTGGCATATACACCGCTCCACTTTTCAAACGCGCCCAACGGTGGCGCTATCCCAAATGACGTACACTGGTCCGAATTTCGGTCCGTGCTAGCATATTGATCCGACAGTGTTTTAGTAGAAAAATCAACGGCTTCGAATTTCCCGTTCTCGTTGGCTATAGGCACATAGCTATATGTTAGATCTTTTATTGAATCAGGCACTGTGATTGAAATTCCTAGTTCTCTAATCGCTATGATGTTTGCTGAGGTTGCAGGTGTCGACATAGTCGATGACTTAAGAGAAGTAATTTGACTATTCAGATTTCTGATCTGCATATCTTTATTGTTTAGCGATGTCTGTTGGCCTGCATTCTGCCTCCACATATAGATAGAAGAGCCAATACCTCCAAGCGCTACGAGAAGAAGGATCACTACCCCGATTAAACCCTTTTTAGAGTTATTCTTTACTGTCTTGGTTTCAGACGTGTTGGACGTTATAGGTTGGTCGTTCATATTGCTATCATCATACAGCAAAAAAGACTCTTAGATTAGAGTCTTTTAAGCATAATCATTCTGGCTCACCCTAGTGGACGAGTTGCGCAACTATCGCTTAGATAATTCTTCCAACGTAGCTTGATCGTCCGCGAGATAGTGTTGCCATTCATTTGACCCATCTTGAGATTTGATGGATTGGAGCTTAAATTCAATAGCCTCGCCTAGACTCACACCTAGGCTTTCGTTAAACCCATCGATTGCGTTGCTATAGGTTTCGACTAAAACGCTAAACTCAGTCGCAATTAACCGAATAGCCTCAAGGTCAGTTGTAGTGTTGGTGTTTTTTACTGATACACAAAGAGCCTTACCCCACTCTATGATCAGGCGCTCAATAACTTCACTTTTTGTAAACTTCATATCTTCAATATTCATACGGGTAAATCCTTTATGTACTATAAAAACATTATAGATTAAAAAATGAGTCGAGTTAACGTCCCGACTCAAGACGGAGGGCTGGGTCAGTGACCCGGGCCGGTGTAGTGACCTCGGTCGTCGTCCACGCGGCCGTCACCCTCACGGCGGTCGCCGTAGTGGTTGTGGCCGGCGTCGAACTCACGAGCCGAGAGGTGGCCATCGGCGATGAGGGTGTGCCCCTCGTTGTCGCCCAGGCCCTGGCGGAAGGTCACCTCGGTGCCGTCCTCCGTCGTGCCCTGGGCGCGAGGAGTCCAGCCACCGTTGTTGCGGCGACCCCTTCCACGCTGCGACTGCCTGACCGCCCGGTCGAGGTCGCGGGTCGAAACCCACACGCCGCCCTCGTCGTAGTAACCGGGTCCGCGTCCCATTTGAATCACTCTCATTTCTGCGATCGATCGCGAAGGTGGAGCGTGATGAGATTCACGCATCTCAGCATCCCGACATTGGTCGAGGAGATTTGCGCTACAGGCTGCGGATGGATTCCGTATCTGTTCTCACTGGGGTCGTATTATGAACAAATCCTCTAGAAATCGCAAGCATAAGCGTAAGTACCAGCGCACAGTAGTTAACCAATATTTAAGTATTTCTCTTTTGATGTTGCACCCAGCACAGTAATCTATAAGCCTCCTTCCTTGAGAACACAGGTGCTAACCTCACCCTAGTGGACGAGTTGCGCAACTCTTACTCAATATTCCTATAGATTGCTCTTCGGTATAAATTCCATAAAACCTAATCCATAAGACGTAAGACTAGCTCCATTACCATCGCCTCCGTCCCAACCAATACTAGACCCAGAGTAAGATCGCATAAGACCCAGCTGTTCCATTTCAAGAGATAACTCAGAGAGGTCATTTCGCTTCTTCTCAACTTGCTTGTGGCGATATTCTTCTTTACCATCATCAATCTGGCTAACATCTACCGTTTGCGGATATACATTGTCAAGCCAGTGAGTAATATAGTCAGATATAGACTCAGTCTTCTTAAGTCTTTCCATCCACCAATCTTTACTTTCTCCAACAGGAGGCAAGGGATAATTTCCGCCTGCATATTTCTTCTCTATCGCCTCATCCCTAAGAGGTATTACTTCCTGCTGAAGGAAAACCAGATACCGAAGACCTTCTTTAGATATCTTAACTAAAGTGTCATTATACCTTTCAAGCGGAAAATTTGGCATATCTGGCGCGCCACAATAACTCCTAAAGATATTTTGCGCGACCAATCTCTTGTCTCTAAGTCTAAGGTTAAAATAGGTATCCATCTGTATAAAAACACCTTTTTGAAATTCTGAAGAATCAAAATCTATGGCCAGCCTATCTTTATTTGCCATAAGCCATTCGGTAAAATCATTAAGCTCTTCCTGCTTATAGGCAAGCAACGCTCCAAAGCTACAAAGTGTAAACTGCAAGAACGGAGCAGCCTGAGGATAACTTACTACCAAGGGCCCAATAGCCGCGCTACCCACGTCATATAACCTACTAATTAATGCGCTCTTAGCAATCTTAGCTGGGTTCTTCTTATAATCTGACATACAAAAGCCAAATCCTTTCAACAAAACATTGGGGGGTACTCATGTTTAGAACTTAAATAGTCCTATTCCTCTTCCGAACACAATTACAACAATGATAATACCTACTAGTCTAAATATCCAATCTATGACAAAGGATGTCAAGAAAGCATCGGCGTGAGTTTCAGAAAATTCCTGTACAAGATTGGCTAAGGTTTTCTTTGTTCCATTCTTTGAATGCAAATAGTACTTAATCAAGGATAGGGTGGGCGCATAAAGTGCTCCAATAACTCGATTCAATTCATCATTCTGAGGGTGCCCATTAGAGTATGGATTTAGTTCAGATGGTGCTAATTTTCTGGTCTCACCAAACTCACTATCACCAGTCTTAGCCGCCATATGCACCGATGCTTTCGATAGGAAGTAGATCCAGGTTAACGAGCCGGAATCCCATAGCAGAACCTGAAACACCAAACTCATCAGCCATTTCATCTATATTCTTGTTTTCAAGGAAGGCCGCCTTGACCAGATTCTCTGGCATCAATAAATTTGAAGCTATAAAATTAGCCTCAGCCTCCATTTTAGAAATCGAATCGGAGCCATGCCTTTTGCCATTAGTTGTATCCCGGTTAAATATAGCTTTGTCCTCTAGAATACCTTCATCATTAAGCGTACTAAAGGACAGTTGTTGATCTACATACGAAAAATAATGGCCTAGTTCATGTGCAATTGTAAAAGATTTTCTCCTTGGTGAGTCTGTATCGCTAACATATATCTCCCATCTACTCTCCTGTTTTCGAATAAGCCCGCTCAGAGAGTCATCGTTAAACTTTGTGGCAAAAATAGTTATATCAAGCTCATTACATATTTTATAAAGGTCCCTTTTTCGCGCGCTACCTTCAATAAGATAGCTTTCATTAAGATATTTCTTAAGCGACGGAAAGGATTCTAGATTAAACTTTGTCATCTATATTGATTATCACATATCTCTGTCGTTTTAGATACTTACGCATCGATACAAACGGCTAGGTTTCTAATAAAACCCTACTCGATCTTTAGATTTAACTCGATAAAGTTATTAACGATATCGTCATTTTCATGAAGCTTAATTGAATCTTTAAAGAAAGTTTCAAAGACAGTCTCAAGATAGGGTCGCGCAACATCATTTATTAAATATTCAAAGAAACGGTCTGTCTCCTCAGTAAAACCAGTCAGGACTTTAAAATAAGAGACGGGCTCTACATGGATGACAACTTTATCCCTACCCAAAAATATCGGAACCGTTTTTATTTTCTGCTCTTAATGGGCGGTTGTGCCAGAAAGCGTTCCGTTTTTTTGGTAGCCACAACCGTCCATTTTAAGTAGGAGTAGAAATGAAAGCATATCTTATTGCTAGGGTTTCAACGCTTGATCAGTCTGATGCCCTACCCGGCCAGGTTTATCGTTTACAAGATTACGCAAAACGTAAAGGGTATGATTACGAACTATTCGAGATTCGCGAGTCCGCATATAAGTCTCAACGCGCTAGTTTTAAACAAGTCATTGATAAGGTCATTGATGATTCTGGAAACTGTATCATTGTCTTCGACAAAATTGACCGTTACACCCGCAATTCAAATTCACAAGAAGTGAGCCTTCTAAATAATTTATGCAAGGCTGGCAAGATAGAAATCCACTTCCCTTCAGACAGTCTTTTTATCACTAAGGGTTCATCTGCTCAGCAGCAATTTATGCTCAATTTAGGCGTGTCTACTGCCCAGTACTATTCCGACGCAATCAGCAATAACGTGAGACGTCGTAACCAACAGCAATGGCGTGATGGTGAATGGTGTGGCAAGGCACCAATTGGCTATATAAACACGGCACGGTCTGATGGTAAGAAATGGGTTGAGCTCGACCCCGCCTTAGCGGGTGTCGTGCGAGAAGCCTTTGAAATATATGCGTCTGGCACATCGTCTCTGCGTGAGATTGCTAGACTTTGGCGCGAACGTTACGGCCTAAGAAATGTTCACTCAAGCAGGATTGACCAAGTACTCAAAAATCCTTTCTACTATGGCGAGATGCGGGTTCTCGGAAAACTCTATGCTCACAACTATGCCCCTATCATTACTAGGGCTCTTTTCGAGCAGGCTCGATCGGTACGCGAAGGCTACAAGGTTAAACCACACTATTGGGGCGGGATATCGCGGCCTCATCGAGTGTGCCGAGTGCGGATGCCGAGATTGCAAAGTACCAGCAACGAAAAGAACGCGTCTATGAAGACTTCTTAGACGGTAAAATTAGCGAAGAATTCTATAATAAAAAGTTCGAAGAATTTGATACAAAGCTCAAATTGAAGCAAGAGGCTAGAGAAAGTCTCGAACTTTCTGATGATGAGTACTATTTAAGTGTTTCTCATCTGTTAAAGTTAGCAAAAGACCTTCCAAATCTGTTTGAAAAAGCTGAAATTCAGAAAAAACGCACACTACTTAAAATGGTAGTCTCGAACTTGAAGTTAGACGGTGATTTACTGAGGTGGAAATACAAAAAGCCATTCGAAATGATGGCTTATTGTAATGAAATAAATTCTTGGCTCCCCATACAGGTCACGAACTCTTCGCACAGATGAGAACGATACAAACGAGACACTGCCGTGACGTTAATCTCCATCGCTTGATTTAGGCGAAGAGGCACCTAAGGGAGGTAGTTTTATAGAGCCGTCAAGAAGTCCTTTTATGTATGGCACGTATCTTTTTGGTATAGTTCTATCGCGTTGGTCCTCTGGCACATGAGCAATTGTCCAACTCTCGTTCATGATTTCTCTTCCAAGATAGACAAAGTTCTCCTCAATTGCTTGCCAAACGTTATCAAAGATTGTTCTTGCATCAGCGGGATTATCTAGGTCATGTTCTTGCTTACGTCTGTCGCCTGTATGCATACTATTGCGATGAACAGCCAGAGTATTTTGCCAACCAACTCGATCTTCTCGAGCTACCTTTGCAAAATCGGCCGAGTCAGGGCGCCCTTCCAGAAACTTCTCTAAGCCAACCTCAAATTTTGCGTCTTTCTGAAATAGAAAGCCGAGATCGAAACCAAGCTCTTTCATAAGAGGCTGAAACCTATCTTTATATGCCCACCAAATGGAATTATAAAACGCGATATATTCCGCTTGTTGATCAAAGGTTGGTAACTGTTTGAAATCCTTGTCTTCAATACGCCCCAAGTGAATTCTTGCAACGTTTAACTGTTCAACAACTCTATCAAAACGAAACTCAGCCTCATCCCTATTAGGGATATCCATGTATTTCATAATGTCTGCCAACTGTAGCCAGACCCGTACCACGAAATCCTCTTCGGTTCCAAAGTTTGCTGCTAAATTCAGACTGAAACCAGGTGGTAAATTGCCCATGTACATTTTCCCTTTTGGAGAGGTCTGAGTACCCTGGCTTTTCTGCTTCGGTTTATTTCGTTTTTTCTTAGACATCTATAATATTATATATCGGCCTTTCAGCGCGTTAACGAAACTAGAAGGTACCTTCGATGAGGGGCCTGTATTTGGAATTTAGCGTGATGCGGCCCTCAATCGTCTGGTTTTGATGGGTATGGGGTGTATATGATATCTCTCCTTCAATATCATCGAAAGTAGCAACAAACTGACGGACATTAGTAGGATCAGGATTATCACTTGCTATCACTAGAGCTCTAAAAAATGCCGATATGCCATCAGAGTTATATGGACTGCCAGCAAATATCTTTCCTAAAACTGTACCGTACTCGGTTGCACCATACAGGGTTGGGATATAACGAGCGATCATGAGTGTCATCGCAATTACTGGATCTAAACCAGGTTTAGCATCTACGAAACTACCCACCTCCCTGAAAATATGTTTCAAAAACCTTATAGTTATATAATTTCTATTGGCATTAAGTATTAACTTGGTAACTTGTATCAGTTTACCCTTATACTTAGTATCTATATCTAAAGCATCCAAAAACTTCTCAACTCCTGGATCATCTAACAGAGCCCCGAAATATATTGTCTCATCATAAATCTTTAATGAACGTTCAAACCCTGCTATACCTCTATTATTAATGGCGTCAAAAGCATTTTGTGTTTGCGGAGCTACAACAAGAATAGGATTGGTGGCGCTAGAAGCATGTTTATCTATAAAGTGCTTCAGAGTCTCCAGAAACACAGCCCCATCGTCAGTGGTTCTATCAACATCTTCAATAACGACAATTAATGGCCTATCAGTCTTAAGTAGAGATTCTCTTAGCAGATTTTCAAGTTCAAATACTCTCCGTAAAGGTCTCTTAGCCTGGAATACCTTAATCTTAAGCAGTAGATTGCCAGCGCCCATCAAAAGAACTAGTGAGATATATGCAGGTATAACATATTTCAAAAATGCCTTAGAAAATAAGTCGAACTCACTCGTGCCTTTCAGCCACTCCCACAGTCCAAAGCTTACAGCAATCACCACGATGAAAATAGCAAACGCAAGTAAGCAAAACTGCAGGATTGAGCGTGTTACTCCCGATCGACCCTCTACTTGATCTGCCATATCAGACTCGGTTTTACCATTAAGCGCTGCCGCTACTCGAATTACAAATCCATCCCAAATCTCTTGCCTGTTGGCGTACCTCCACAGTTCGAAAGTCACCCATTTATATGATGAACGTTGGCTCTCTATCATCATTAGAACACTCGACTTACCTGCGCCAAATGGCCCCAAGTAGGCAACAATTGCGCTTCTTTTTTGTTTTATAAACCTATCTAATCGCCCACCTACTCTACCAACCTCCTCCTCCACATTAATGAGATCGTTATCAGTTGGCTCCTCCTCTAACAAGTCGGGCTTAGGAAATAGTTTAGATGATTGCATGATATCTATATTGTATCAACCTCTACTCAAACTGGGATAGACTTTATAAAATCACCTCCTTGCCATCGGGAGTTTTGAAGACATGATTATTTCCCTTTTCATTAACTTCGTCAGCCGTTTGCCTATTCATCAGCTTCTTACTCTTCATAACCAGATTCTTCAGATCTTCCTCGCGCTCATATGCTCGAAGCCGTCCACTCAGATAGCCTAGCCGGTAATGAATCCCGTCACTCATCAGTCGCCAGTTGGTATCTTCCAGCGTCTTCTGGATGGTTTTCTTTAGAGTCTTTTCACTGTCGTAGTCACTACGGTCACTTTTGTTGTCGAGGCAGCTGAAGTTTACTGTGACATCTTTGCCGATTTCGGGCTTATCTAAACTAAATTCAATGTAGTGGGCTTTTTCAAGCGCCGCAGCCAATGTGGTATTTAGTTCGGCAATCTTAAGTTTCTTGAGTTCCTTGATGGCTTCGTAGATATGTTTGTTGTCTTCTTTTTCTTTGAACTCTTTACCAAGTCGAGCCATGGTTTCAAGACCTTCTCGAAAACTTATGAGTCGCTCGCGAAATTCTTTGTCGAGTAAGCAGAAGTGAATACGGTCTTTGTCAAAGTCAGGGTCTGGTGGTTCTTCCTTTTTCGTAAGATCCATCTTGTCTTTATATGTATGACCACAGGATGGGCAGGTATAGGTAGTGGTAAGGGATTTCTTCGTATTAGTTGTCCTATCGGTCATTTCGGAACGACACTTTGGACACTGCGTTGGTGTTCGCTTCCAGGCAGTACCGTCCTCCCAGAAGGCACTGGTTTTAGTGCAATGGGGACAGCGAAGCATGAAGAGGACTTCTTCAGGATCGTCATAGTGAGCGTCTCGGTGCATGAGCGACTTGTCTATGAGGCGAAGACCCTGCTTACCACAGTGCTGACAATAGGGTTCTTCACGTAGTCTGGCTGATGCTACCTGGTTATCTTTCGCTTCGTCTCGAGCCATCCACTCGTTGATAGACTGGGTTCGGTTTTCATAACGATCCAGGAGATCATTACCGACGACTTGCATATAGAAGGTGTTCAGGAGAAGTGCGTTACCTGGTCGTTCGATTTTGTCGTCTTTAGGGAGTTTGCTTTCAAATTCTTTATAGAACTCTTCGTAATACACAATGTCTCGACGACCAAACTCTACGGTGTGTTTATCGTAGAGGGTTTCGTAGTATGAGCGGTCTTTGAGATGAGTATACGTAAATCCCTCTTTTCAGAAATTCGGAGCACGTCCGAAACTCTAAGGAGGGGATTCGAACCCCCGAAGGCTTTCACCTTGCTCGCCCCTCAGGCGAGTGCCATCAACCACTCGGCCACCCTTCCTTTTGGTACCCAGTGCGGGACTCGAACCCGCACGCATTGCTGCACGGGATTGCTCAGCCCACGAACATCTTCCTGAGCTCAGACAATCCCGCGTGTCTACCAATTGCACCAACTGGGCATATATTCATTGTAACGCTTACTACATTTATTAAAAGACTACCCAGTTCCTCGCGTGAGGAGTGTCTTCCCAACGTTCACCACACACACCCCCGGCTCAGCGTATTTATTAGTCGCGTCATCGATCACCGACTGTACAATATAATCATTCGTACGCATGATATCGGTTTTATTAACTCCGTAAATTGGAGCGCTGGTTAAATCATCATTGAGGAGTAACTTACGCACAGCCTTTTGTGCCGCAGCGCTATTAGTAATAGTTGCATTAGGCAATATTCTGATGATCCGTTCAATGCGAGATGGTACGGATGGACCCGCAACCAAACATTGCATATCATTACTAACCTTCGATGCGAAATAAGCAAGCTCCGTCATAACTTTTTGCCAATCAGCCTCTGGTCCGACGGTTTGCAGGTCGATTGCAACCACCTTTACATCAGGGTGTCTCTCTAGGAATCGCAAGTGTTCATCAATATCCTTTTTTCCATACCAAGTTATGTGTGGAATTGCCGGTAACCCCGCTTCAATCATCTCTCTATACATGATCATGCTCTTCTTTTGGTTAATCAACCTTTCAGCATGTGGCTGATTAGCCCAGACAGAATAGTCAGATGATACGATTGCGTGAATATTGAGCTTCTTGATCTCGCTAATAATTCGATGACGATCCGCAGTTGGCCACATCCGCTCAAGCAGTGCGTCTTTAGCAAATCCAAGCACTATTACCTTTACTCTTCGAGATATACCAAGCCTTGCATGGATATCCATTGCAACTCTAAGTTCCTTAGCTGAGACAACATCCTTCAGACTAACAGCAACATACTCTGGCGTGTACTCAGTAAATAGTTTCCCGCTACCGCTCGGAATTGTAGGCACATACCGTGGCATACTGGGGTTTGCAGGATTAACAATCGTTATATCATCAAAATCGACACCATTCACCTCTGCTAACCGAAGAGCGAAATCATCTGAGTCCTCACCGATGAGATCGTATCCGCGGGCGTTGATGCCCGCGGCGTTACAGTGAAAATCACCATACTCAAGTCGATCAGTAAAGGGACAGTCTGCCTGTTTGACGTCAGTGATCTTAAGCTGCTGATAGTTTTTCATAGCCTAGCACCCCACCTTTCACGACGGCATGCAGGGTGTTTGCACCGATACTCTGCACCTGACCAGAATAGACAAAGCCCTGTGTCATACATCCTAATAGGCGCCGCTTTTGCCTGCCCCCATAGGATGAAAGTTTCCTGTTACCTACGAAGATACCAATATCGTCAGTACCTACCCTCGCTAGAATAACAGTGTCACCGCGTACTACCCGTGGATCAGTACCGGCAGCGTATTTAATCTTCAGGTCTAGAGAAAACAAACATAAATTCGATGGTGTCTCGTTATCGGATATATCACCGCCAAACGACGAGATACCACTTCCATCACCAGCTATGTGTGTAGCTCTTGGTTTTTCAACACCTTGCTGGGTTGTGCCAGATCCCCTACCCATGACTAGTGCCTCGTATCCTTAACTGAGCTTTCGTGCGCAGGTGCAATAGTATCGCGGTCGCGAATCTGGCCGTTTGGTCGGTGAATTGTGATCTCACCCCCAGCGCCACCGTTACGCGCCGATTGTTTTGCCGCCGCTTCTGCTTCGACTTGTGTACGTGTTATACCTGTTGCACGCTGTGCGTGAGGTAGTTTATACTGCCATTGACCGTCTGGTCGCCGGGTTACGTGATAGTCATGTTGAGCCATGATGAAGAAATCCCCTCTCTTAGCTGTAGAAATTTAATGAATATTCAGCTAAGATAGGGTCAGATAGCACTTCCAAAGTTATCTACCGAACCTCAGCTATGTGCTGAGGTTTTTCGTTCCTCAACATCTGACATAGATTATAGATCATTACGCAAGATAATGTCAAATACATTTTCTTGCGCAAAATATTGACACCTGTATAAGCAGTGTGTTATCATGTATTTAATGGACGAACTACAGAAAATGGTGGCGGTAGAGCTGCGTCGTGCAAGAATCGACGCCGGGCTAGAACAAACCACCCTTGCAAGCCGAGCCAACGTCAAACGCACAACAATCAGCAATATCGAGAACTGCCGTCAAGCAACGACACTTGAGCTATTTTACAAGCTAGCTTCTGGGCTCGGTAAAAACCCTGGTGAATTCTTTAACAGCATTATTAATAAAGCAGTGCCAAGTCGATCGCTTACCATTGAAGACGTAGGCCATGATCATGATATTTACCATGCCGTTACAACAACTATAAGCAAAGGGGTTTAGCCATGTTACATAGAACAAAGATCAAGTCTCTTGTTGATAATCTTTTAGGTGACGACTATTCTCTCCCTGTTGACCTAAACTCAATTGCTGCTGAACTTAATGCAAAGATCATTCTCAATGATCTGGACGCAGCTCAACTATCGGGTTTTGCATTCCATAAGGACGGCAATCGCATCATAGGCATCAATTCAACCGAATCCGAGCAACGTCAGCGATTCACAATTGCCCACGAGCTCGGCCATCTTTTCTTGCATAACAATAAAGCTGTCAATTACGATAAGGGTGGCGTAATGATGTTTCGCGATAGTCATTCTAGCAATGGTAGCGACATAAAAGAGATCGAAGCAAATCGCTTTGCGGCTGAATTATTAATGCCAGAAAAGTCTGTTCGGAATGATACTGCAGAACTGGGCGCATTTGATCTAGTAAACGATACTGGAGTGATAGCAACACTTGCAGAAAAATATAATGTAAGCGAACAAGCTATGTCGATTCGCTTGACTACACTTTATTTTAATTAGTATCATCCAGCGGATAATTACTAGCCCGTGACGATAGAACTTCTCTGAGCTGCAAATAGGGTTTGGTATATGTTGATGATAAAACCACAACATTTTTCCTATTTTTTGGGTTTAATCTGTAGCTTATAAAAATATTATTGAAGATTATAAAAGTTTATAAAACACCAGTGTTTGACCAAAACACAAGCATAGTTCATGATGAAGATAACTAATCGAACTAGAGATTAGCTCAAACGACAGCGGCTCGCGTTTAGAGCAAAAAACAAATCAAACTACCCTACTTAAGGGCTAGTTTCTCATACCCAAAAACCATAAGGAGGGACGGCTATGAAGCCTGCTAATCTAACTATCACGAACGTAAATATCAACGAACTCAAACCGAGTTTATACAATCCACGCAAATGGACGAACGAGGCAACCGAACAACTCAAAGAAAGTATTATGCGTTTTGGACTAGTTGATCCAATTCTCGTTAATGATGCGCCTGAGCGAAGTGGCATTGTTATCGGCGGGCACTTTCGTCTGAAGGTCGCAAAGGAGCTTGGCTACACTGAAGTACCCGTCCTCTACATAACTATTCCGGATGAAGCCAAAGAAAAAGAGTTGAACATCCGACTCAATAAGAATCTTGGCGATTGGGACTATGGGCTACTTGCCCAGTTCGACCAATCACTCCTTGAAGATGTCGGCTTCAGCAGCGAGGAACTTGATGACACCTTCAATCTTGATGTCGATACGCCTGAAGAGTTCGACCTAAATAAGGAGCTTGAGAAATTGGATATTAAAACGGTCAGCGTTCAGAAAGGTGACGTCTACCAACTTGGCGATAGCCGCCTTATGTGTGGCGACTCTACCCTGCCCGAGGACTTCAATAAGCTAATGAACGGTGAGCAAGCCGATATGTGCCTGACCGACCCTCCATACATCCTTGATTACTTAAACGCCAAGCGACACGGCAAGCCAACCGAAGGCTTCGGCTCAAAACGTAATCGTCGATATCTTGAAACCGATGTTTTACCAGACAACTTTACTGAACTTTGGATGGCAAATGTTGCGGCTCATGCCAAACCAGACTTCAGCGTTATTGTATATGAGAACTGGAAGAATCTACGCACCATTTGGAGCGAGATGGAAAAGTATTGGAAGGTCAAAAACATGATCGTTTGGCACCTTCCTAATCGCCACCAAGGCTTCGCTGCAAAGTACAAATTCTTCTCTAAACATGACATTGCTATGGTTGGCGCAAGTGGTGCGGTTGAATACAACCACACCGAAGAACCAGATGGGCTTCAGGAGGAATTTGAAACAGCACTGTACGCTATTGGCGGCAAACCACAATGGGAGGGCTATGAGAGTGGTAAGAAGTACCAGCCGACAGACTTTATTGAATACCAAGCGGATGATCTCAAAAGCTCTGGCCAAGGCATCGTCTTCGGGACGAAACCCTTAGAGATTCTTATCCCATACATCAAAGTACTGACCAAACGCGGTGATCTTGTAGTGGAACCATTCTGCGGCAGCGGCAGCACGCTTATTGCTTCAACCAAACTCCAGCGTCGGTGCTACATTATGGAGAAATCCCCCGTCTATGCCGAAGTAGCGCTCAAACGATGGGAGAAGCTGACTGGACTAAAGCGGGAGAAGATACACGGTGGCGAAGGTTCAGAATCGTAAGAAGCGAAAGCTTCTTGAACAACTGCAGCAAATGCCTATTGTGGAGGTTGCTTGTAAACGAGTAGGCGTTCCAAGATCGACGTACTATCGTTGGCGTAAGGAAGACCCTGTCTTCGAGTCTCAGGCAACCGAAGCATTAGCTCAAGGCGTTGATGTGGTAAATGACGTCGCCGAATCTAAAGTGATCAGCGGTGTCAACGATGGTGAGCAAAGCTATGTGCGCTATTGGCTTGATCATCGCCATTCTGCATATAAGCCTGACAAGATATGGAGCCGACGAGCAGCAGTCGAGGCCGAGCGTGAGGAGTTCCGACGCGAATCAGAAAAGCTCAGTCAAATCATACGCAGCCTCGAAGACATACCCCTTGAAGCGTACTTTGAACCATCTGATGACGATGAGATTAACGAGTCCTTCAATAAGTTACGGAGAGACTAGCATTTACCTCTGTTATGCGGTACGATGAAAAGGTCTAGATCAGAGTTAATGCAGTATTGCGAGCAGTTTGCGCGCGTAGTGATGCCATGAAAATGGGCAGCTACGCGAAAAAGTAGGCATCACTGCTTGCTCTGATCTAGACAGTCTAGCGTGGCTGTCCATTTTTGTATCTGACAGCCTCCAACCTAACTAAACAGCCGAAGGAGGGCTGTCAAAATGAACGAGCAGAAAAAGAAAAGCTGGTTTGCAAAGCACAAAATATTAACCGTAGTAGGTGCAATCTTTGTCCTTATAGTAATCGTGAGCGCATCGAATGGCGGCAAGACACCGACAACGTCGCAGCCAGCGCAAGCTGATAAATCTACGAGGAGCAGTAATTCTACACCAACTCCGGCGCAGCAAGCCAAAGCACCTCAAACCTTGCTTGATCTTACTGGCAGCGGTACGAAACAAACGCAAACCTTCACCGCAGCTGGTGACTGGGATCTGAACTGGACCTACGATTGTAGCGCAGCCGGAGGTAATGGTAACTTTATCGTAACCGTCTATAACAAAGATGGCTCTGTATCCTTCGATAACACCCCAGTTAATCAAATGGGTGCGAGCGGTAACGATGTGCAACATTACCACACCGGTGGTAAATTCTACCTCGATATAAACTCAGAGTGTAGCTGGACCGTAAACGCTAAGGGATAGAGACTTACTAAAAAAGAGGCCCTTGTACGGAGCCTCTTTTTCAATCTAAAGTTGATCAGTAAACGGATTGAATCTCGCGCTTGGCTGATTTTTCATGACATTGCCTTTGACGCTAATGATCTGAATTCCCTTTACACCGTTGTAGTAAGTTTGAATGGCGGATTTTACGTCAAATCCCGTAATTGAATCGTATACTGGATGAACACGGGCCATCGCGACCTTCCACTCAGTGGGATGTGTGCGACCCAATACGAATGTGCTTAGATTATTCTTGATAGGCGCGAGCGCCTTGGCGACCTCTTTCCAGGGTTGAAGCTCGCCGGAAGTCTTGTCTATGCCGCATAATATAATAGTCCCATCCTGATACGATTTCTTCTTTGGATCAAGCTTTTTCTGCTGAATAAAATCTGCTAGCTTGATCTTATCATCAGTATGTTCTTCATATCGTACTACCTCAACATCATAGTATTCGCCCCAATCGTAATTTTTAAGCGGCGATTTTATCTGATGCGTAATGCGTACGTCAGGGGCAAGCTCCTTGGGATCAACTGGTTGTATAAAGCGAACAGCCTTGTCCCTGACGGTTAACCCAAGCGCAAATAGCGCACCAGTCCTCGTTTCCTCAATTACTTTGATCGTATCGTCCGGTAGCTTTTGCCCATTCTTACTAGCTTCACTGAATGCGCGTTCACCGCATTCAATAAGATATGCCGGGCTATACCAGAGATGGTCATCGTAAATCATATCTTTATTATAGAGCACGCTAGACTTCGTGAACATCTGCGGTATTGTTGTACTTGCAATGGAAACACAGCCCCTTAAATACTGCCTGTACGCCCGTAAATCGAGTGAATCCGATGAGCGTCAAACAATGTCAATCGATTCTCAACTAGCAGAAATGAGAGCTCTTGCAACAAACGAAGGCCTGGATGTAGTCTTCGAGAAGCAAGAGAGCCACTCAGCCAAGGAATCAGGTAAACGCCCTATCTATAATGATCTTCTCAAAGGAATCGCATCCGGTGAATATAACGCCGTTCTTACATGGGCTCCTGATCGTCTTAGCCGAAATGCAGGTGACCTTGGTGCGATTGTTGATCTTATGGATCAGGGCAAGTTATTACATATCAGAACTTACTCGCAAACCTTTACTAATAATCCTAACGAGAAGTTCTTGCTGATGATTCTTTGCTCACAAGCAAAGCTTGAGAATGACAACAAGAGCATCAACGTCAAACGTGGTATCAAGACTAAATGCGAAATGGGGTGGCGACCCGGCGTTGCGCCGCTAGGCTACATGAACAGAGCCTTTGGCGGCGTGAACGATATCATCATTGACCCTGAGCGCGCAGACTTTATACGAGAAGCATTTCACAAAGCTGGTTATGAGGGGTGGAGTGGACGCAGACTAAAGGCTTGGTTCGACGATCAGGGTTTTACTAATCGCTCCGGAAAGTTAGTCAGTGTCAGCCAAATCCTGGTAATTCTCAACACACCTTTTTACTACGGAAGATTCCAATACCCTGAAGCTCCTGATGCCCCATGGTACGACGGAGCACATAAACCGCTCATATCAAAAGAGCTCTTTGATCTAGTTCAGAAGAGCCGAGGGGTCAACAAAGGTGTTTGGGGATCAAAGACATTCGCCTTTCGCGGCTTACTAAAATGTGGTCGATGCGGCGCTGATATCACTGCGCAAGACAAGTTCAAGCTCCTGAGGAATGGTGACTACAAACGCTTCGTTTATTACAACTGTACACGGCGCAAAGATCCTAATTGTCCAGAGAAATATATAAATGAAGACAAACTCTGCGTATTACTCCAAGGATTCATTGAAGAGCATCACGACAAGCTTGGTATTAATGAGAAACTCCGCGCCAAAGTCGACAAACATATGCATGTGACAAAGACGCTACTCGCTCACTACAGTATTGATCGGCAATTAGACGATCCATTCATCGAATACTCTCGATATGTACTGACGAACGGAACTGAAAGTGAGAAAATATCATTCGCAACAAATATAGAGACCAAATTGCAGGTTCGTTATGGAGAGCTCGAGTTCTATCAACAATAATCTGTTCGACATGATTTGCGTTATGATAGGATAAATGACCCATCTACATCCCACAAAAGATGAAGAAATATTCCTCAAGATTGGATACAATCGTTTTTTAGATTTGTATGATGAAATTATGACAGAAAGCTTTTGGCGTAAAAAACCTGAGACAAGGTTGCGCGTCATTAAAGATGTGTTTGGCGTTTATGCTGAGCTCATACAGTATGAGCCTTTAAAGTATATCCTAGAAAATCACCCCCGATCTCATTATCAAGTTGTAGGTAAGGATCTGATGAAGTTCATTCGAAACATTTTGTTACATTTTCCATTCTATACAAAATGGTCTGATATCGTTTTCAGTAAGTCCTTAGTTCTTACGTTTGATGTCAATAACTCATCTATACACAGGTTCTTATCTAAGCCACACTCTGAGGAAATAAAGTACAGATTCTGGGAGGAAAAACCCAGAAAGTTAACTTATGTCACCGTTAGCTTCCCTGCCGAATATCAAGCAGGAAACGAGGTATACCTGAGGGATATTGTATCGGAAAGAGATGGAATAAAATTTTGCTTAATGTTTATGCGCGAAGTACTCATGTCTCAGGTAGAAAGCATCGATTCGGTGAAATCTTTGCTATAGGACAGGTCTAGGGAATGGGTCAGGTTTTCACCTGCTTAATTCCTCCAGCGCGACCGGTCATCGTTAGAACCAAACAACAGAGATAGCAAACAAAGAACCGCCCTTTCGGACGGTTCTAACGCTTTTGAAGATTTACACCTTCTGTTTGAATAACTCTCCTGATAAAGAGTTAAATGAGGGAACGATCATGGGAATCGATCACCTGTTTTAACTGCTTATCTTGGCTCCGGCAGCTGGGCTCGAACCAGCGACCTAATCGTTAACAGCGATCCGCTCTACCACTGAGCTATGCCGGAATAGTAATGTAAGGTACGTCACCCAGTGGATGAATACAAGGGCTATTGTACAGTATCGGGCCATATCTGTAAATATTACTGAGCGTGTAAATTATCAATTTGCTTTGCAAGATCGGCAACTGTGGCCCAGCTGCTGCCATCGGTCATAATTGCGAGTACATATGTACCATGCGGCCCGTATACAATTGCCGCATCGTGGAATAGCCCATTTAGAAATCCTACTTTATCGGCAACCGTGCCTTGCACGCCCGCTGGGATGCCCTGGCGATATACGTTGCCCTCCATTGCCGCGACGAGCCGTTGCTGGTTAGTACTCGAGAAATTTTGACCTGTTGCAATCATACCAAGCATTAGCGTAAGATCATTTGCAGTTGTATATGGACCACCATTTTTCATGAATGTCGAGTTCTTAAGTCCGATCGCCTGGATATCATTAGTGATTGTCGAAAGACCCAACATGTTTAAAAAACTTTCGGCGCAAGCATTGTCACTTTGGCTAATCATTTTGTTAAAGCATGCCGCGTTGCTATCCCAATCACGTTTGCCGGCGTCAATTTGCTTGAGTAATTCGTAGGCTACAAATAGCTTGTATGTACTCGCTGTTACGAATTGGTTGTCGCCGTTAAAGCTGGCACGGCGGCGTTGCCCGTCAAGTTCTACCATAGATATACCAAACGTGCCTGGGTGATCATGCGCATAATTTGTCATTAGCGCAGAAAGGCCAGCATCGTCAGGACTGTACGTTCGAGTGTATTGCTCGCTTGGTGGGACAGTCTTTGTTACAACGGCTGCTGCGGTGTTTGCGCCATCTACAACTTGCTGCAATGAGCTTACCGTCGCGGCTATATCAATTGCCCTACCAGGGACACCCTGTATGCGCGATAGCTCGGTAAAGTCGAGTGTTTTTACGTAGCTGATGCCCGCAGCAACAGCCACCTTTGCAGCTACATTTTTATTCAGCCAATCGCTAGCGCGATCAATATTCACTTTAGCGATTAATTTATTACTGTCTGCCGTAAAATCGAGCCAAGCAAGTAAGTCATTTGCTGTAATAGTGACCTGATTACTATTAACAAGCAATGTTGTGCCTGCTTTCAGTCGAAGGTTTAATGTATCCGCAAGCTCGGTGGCGGCACTATCTAAGACATCTGGCTTGTGCTCGCTAAGCGCAGCTTTTACTGCCGTCTTAGCGGTAAGTGTTGGCCGAATGGCCTTAATACTTGTAATAACATCCGCCTCTGCACATGACCCGCCTGTCACTGCTGGGACAAGTGACAATTTACCATTACCGGCCTTTAGAGTGGCATTCACTGGTTGTTGCTGGCAATTGGGCATCAGTTTCTTGCTTATATATAGAGTGAATTTATCACCAAACTTAGGTGCAGGTGTGGTTGCCACCTTTTGACCCGACCAAAAGAGTGAGGTCGGAACAAGCCGCATGTACCATGGATAGTCCATATTGTTAATACGCGTAGTATTATCCACTTCGCCGTCGACATCAGACAGTTTTGGCGAAGTTACTGGCTCTCTGCCAGATCCCATATAAATTGCAATCGTATGATTGGCGTACGCCTTATTGAGCATAGTGATAGCCTGCTGCTTGGTCTTACCGGCAACCGATATGCCATCAACCTTAGTGTATGGCAACAATGTATTTGCCGGGTAGAAAAGTTGCACGAGTATCATTACTCCAAAGAAAACCGCGATCGTACCTCCGAGCAATTTCCTCCAGCCCACATGTTGTATCTTCGCGATAACAAGATGTGGCACCTCTGCTACAAACTGTCGCATATGTCTCTAGTATACCATTACCTCTATGCTATTTCGGTTTTTGGCTCGTACCCTAGAACCACGAGTGTACGCAAAAGCACTGCAATATCATTAGCGTTTTCGTCAGGGTGCTTTTGTAATTCTCTGAGTTTCGCATGGATCTCTTTCTCTCCCTCAGATACGATTCCAGCCGCTATGGCTGGGTTCGACTCTTCACCTGGAGCTACTACCTCTAGCGTGCGTGCCTCGTTGTCGCGCTTATGTAGCCAGCCGCGCTGAATGAGACCATCAACATGTGTTGCAACGGTCGATACGCTTTTGTAGTCAAGCGCACGCATAATCTCGCGGTAGCTCGGCCCATAGCCGTTGCCTTTAATAAATCCATCAATAAAGCTAAGCAGTTCTTTTTGTTTTTTTGTTGGTCGCTTTTCCATTTGTCCCCTTTCCGTCCGCCAAGATCACTGCGGCAAGCCCCCACCATACAATCGACACTGTGTCATCAGCCCATACGGGTAGCAGTAAACCTACAACAATCAAGCCAATGCCGCTGCTAAATGCAGTGAGCGCCATCCAGTCGGATCGCTTACTCCATAGCCTCGCAAGAACCATCCAGGTAATCGCAACGAATAACGCAAGGCCAAGCCAGCCGACCTCGTGTGCGACAAACAGGAATTGATTTTCCACGACGGTTGGATTATCTGTGAATAACGACGCCGACCCAGTGCTACCTACCCCTTGACCGAATGGATGAGTAAACATTGAGGCTAGGCCGCTCGTGACTGATTCAAGGTGCTGGGTGTTGGAGTCCACCAAAGAGCCTGTTGTTGGATTATTGTGAATGAGCGTATTTTGCACTAGGCTAGAGCTGCGCGCACCGTAAACAAGCGCGCCAAATATTACTGTTGCAACAGCAACATACCCAGCCTTTCGCCATGTAACGATGCCCTTATTTTTAATGGCAAATACCGCAACCAGCGCAATAACGGCACCAAGCCATGCACTTCGGGCATAACTCACAATTAACGAAATAAGCCCTGCAATGGCAAAAAATATGAGTGTCGTGCGCGTATTATCGTTTAGCCTTTTTCGCTGCATTACCCAGTAGGCAGCCACACCACTCAATACCATAATTGCATAAGCACCGAGTGGATTAGGCCCACGAAGCGTACTGTTTTCGCGTACGAATGCTGGATTTCTATCGATGGTAATATACGGCTGGATTGTTGTATCACCATAGCCAAAGTACGCCAAGAAGTTATGTGGCAACGCCAATTGTAGTCCTGCAAATCCGACCACAATCACAGCACCCGTCATTGCGACTCGCAAGAACGATTCTTTATAGGACGGATAGATCTTCAGGAATAGGTATACCAACAGGAAGTATACGAGGTAGCGAAGATCGATCATTAATCCGGCGATTACCGCGTTTACAGGCAAACGGTACACTAGTAGAAGTACAAGGTGTAATATAACATAGCCCCTGATTAGCCAGAGTAATCTGTCATTAAATGCTGCAGATAGCGCTTTGCGACGTATGTAGTCGATAGTCAGCAACACAAATGCTATAAGCATCAGGATTTCTTTCCAAGCCTTTATACCCTCGGCGATTTGTGGAAATCTGGTACCAAGAAACACCGTTAGCGGCGCATGGATAACTATCAATCCCATAATAGTAAGGAGGAGCCAGGCTATTATATGTTGTAACCGTACGTGCTTCATGCTGCCCTCATTGTACCGAAAACCTGCTGACAGTGGTATACTAATCCCTACAATATGCCATCGAGAAATACAAAATTCTACAGTCTCATACTCATGGCAGCCGATTTTATCGTGCTCGCACTTGTGTTTGGCATCGCCTACTATGCTCGCACACAACTCGACCACCGTGTGCTTTTGCATACAGTGTACGCTAAAGAATACCTTGCAAGCTTCCTCGCCGTTGCACCCATCTGGATTCTTATTTTTGCATCGCTTGGGCTTTACTCAAGCCAGATTTACACACGCCGTTTGGTAGAGTGGAGCCGCGTTGCGCTTGGTAGCCTAGTTGGCGTCCTCCTTATTATTGGTTGGGAATACACCACGGGTGGTCATTTCTTCCCAGCACGCCTGGTCACCTTTTATGTTCTTGTCGGATCGGCACTTAGTATTATTATTGTGCGTGAGGTCCTTCGCTTCGTACAGCACCAACTGTTCCGCTATAGTCGCGGAGTGAGTCGTGTGCTTATTATTGGCAATTCCGCTGCAACTACCGATATTATGGAATCACTTGCGACAACTCATAAATCTGGCTACCAGATTGTTGCCTATGCGGGACCGGCAAAACTGCTCCCGCCACACCTTGGCATCAAACACTACGCGCGCGTCGAAGAAGCGCTACAATGTATTGAAAAATGCCATATTACTACCATTATTCAGACCGATCTTTACGACAGCGAAGACCGCAACCATAAAATCCTTGGCGCCGCACAGCTGAATCACATTCAGTATAATTTTATCCCTGGCGAGCCAGAATTCTACACTGGTAAAAACACTGTCGATGTATTCTTAGGCTACCCGATGATCACTGTTAGCCAAACGCCGCTTGTTGGATGGGGGGCTATTGTCAAACGTATTTTTGACGTCATTTTGGTTGTTATAACCCTTCCAATCTGGGGGGGTATCCTGTTGCTTATCTCCCTTTTGCAGAAGATCTTCAACCGTGGCCCAGTATTCTATATGTCCAAACGCCTTAGTCGTTTTTCTAAACCAATCAATCTGTACAAGTTCCGTACGATGAGTGCAAAGTATGGAGGCAGAGACGCGAGTATTGAGTTTGAGGAAATGGGTCGCCCAGATCTTGCCGAGGAGTACCGCAAAAATCATAAGGTAGTAAATGATCCACGCATCACTCGCTTTGGCAAATTCCTCCGCGATACATCACTCGATGAACTTCCTCAGTTTATCAATGTACTACGCGGCGAACTCAGCCTGGTTGGCCCGCGCCCGATTTTGCCACAAGAGGTAAAGTTCAACCCTTCCCGTACTGCGCTATTACACAGTGTAAAGTCTGGTGTAACCGGTCTCTGGCAAGTATCTGGCCGTAGCGAGCTCAGTTTCGAAGAGCGTATCGAGCTCGAGCTCTACTACGCGCAAAACTGGAGTTTCTGGCTTGACCTTCGCATTCTCATTAAAACCATCATGGTTGTTATTCGCAAGACTGGGGTACGGTCGCGATAACCCCGATCATTATGCTAATATAATAACGTGTGCGCTATCGGTTTCAGATTTACTTTTCCCAGTATAGAGCCCTTTGTGAAGGTTGTTTTAGAAGTTTAAGCACCTCCCTTAAATTAAGCGCAGACACCATTTTAGTCAATTTGCGTATAACAACATCGACATTAATGCGACGATCTACACAGACGAACATATACCATACCGCACCCTGCCTAAACTCGGTTTCAAGCACGAAAGTGCCAATCACGGCGTCAAGGAGTTTGTAAACGGCACGGCTAGTACAAACACGGCAGAAAGTTTTTGGTCGCACCTAAAGCGCGGCATCAATGGCATTTACCACCACGTCTGTGCAAAACATCTACAGTTCTACTGTGATGAATACAGCTTCCGCTGGAACAAACACATGCGAGATGACTGACGGCGAACGGTTTGGGGCTTGGTTTGATAATGTCGGTGACAAGCGATTGACATATAAAACACTTACTCATAAATCGCAGAATTAGCTTATATAACCGTCCCCAAGGACGGTGACAATTTTCGTCAAAATTGTATCTGTTATACTAATCTTAGCGTCCATCTTACCTATGAAATAAATCGGAGAGGAGGGGTAGGCATAATATTCTACCCACATCGCCAAACTACATACTCAAACACGCTATGACCACACTTCCATCCATCACTCCCAAACAACAAGAAATACTCAAACTCATTTATAAATACAGATTCCTAAACAGAACACAAATACAAGCATTACTAAAACACAAAGATAAAAGACGGATAATAAGCTGGCTCAAAGACTTACGAGAAAAGCAGTATACAGATTGGCGATATGATTCTACTAACTTCATTGCCAAGAGCCAGCCAGCAATTTACTGCTTATCTATAAATGGCATCCGGTATTTACGTGAGACCGGTAAGTATCCGAGCGAAGAGTTGCGAAAGCGATATAAAGAGCGAACCAGGACGCAAACTTTTGTAGATAGATGCTTGCTCATTGCAGATTGCTGTTTGGCTTTACAGACCAAAAGCGACGGCGATCTGAGCTATTTATGGACGTTGCCTGCGGACTATGCCGATCCGGACTGCGAGTGTCGTTTTCTGAATGAGCTAAAACCACACCTGTGCTTTACGAAGCAGGATGGCGATAAAACTACAGGCTACTTGCTCGAAGTACTCGACCCACTTATGCCGCGCTATGCGATCAGGAAGCGCATTAAAGATTATGTGGCATATGTGGTAAGCGGTGATTGGCAAGATGAAACCACATACGACGAATTGCCAATCGTTCTTATCGCCTGCCCGACCGTTGCCGATCTTATCTATGCTAAGCGACGAACGAAGCAAGAAATCGAGACTAATAATATTGACGAGGAAGAATCTCTTATTCGTTTTGCTACAATTGATAAAATCAAACAGCTTGGTATAACAGCGAGGATTTGGGAAGAGGTGTAGCCGGTACAAAACTTCCATTTTTGCTCCCGCAAAAGTGGAAGTCCCTACTTTCTTACGGAAAGTAGGCTTAAGAGATAGCGTATGCGGTATTATTAGAACATGAACAACAATCAACCCAAAGTAGGCGTCGGCGTTATTGTACTGAAAAAAGAGGGCGACATAACCTATGTCATGATGCACCAACGAAAAGGCTCGCATGGTCCAGGTTATTGGGGCAGCGGTGGCGGTCATCTTGAGTTAGGTGAATCACTTGAAGGCGGTGCGCTGCGCGAACTCCGCGAAGAGGCTGGCAATGCCGTTAAAATAAACAATGTGCGCTTCTTGGGTGTTATGAACTTCACCGAAATGAAACCAAAGCACTATGTTGATATCAGCTTTGTTGCTAATTGGGTATCAGGTGAGCCAACCAATAGCGCACCAGATGAAACAACCGATTGGCAATGGTTTCCGCTCGACAAACTGCCCGATCCACTCTTTCCACCGGTTGCAAAATATCTTGAGGCGTTGAAAACCGGACAAAACTTTTTTGATTCATCATTTTAGTAGAGAGGCCACATGAAGAAAATCGTCCCAAGTAATGCCGTCCTTATTCACCACGATGCTAAGCTGATGTACCAGGGTATCATCTACGGTACTTACCAATGGCAACAGGAATTATTCGATGGCTCAGAAGCTACCTTTGAGATGCTCCGCCGTCCTGATACCGTTGAAGTCATAGCTATTGTTGACGACAAGATAGTAGTGCTGAACGACGAACAACCACATCGTGGCGCTCGACTCGGCTTTCCGGGTGGACGCGTCGATGACACTGATGAAAGCATCCTGGCTGCGGCAAAGCGTGAGACGCTCGAAGAAACAGGTTACTCTTTCAGCAACTGGCGACTAGTTAAAGTCTGGCAGCCACAGACCAAAATAGAATGGTTTATCCATCTCTTCATTGCTTGGGGCGTAGCCGACCAAACCGAACCACATCTTGATGGTGGCGAAAAGATTACCATTGAGCATCTACCGTTTGGCGAAGTGAAAGAATTGGTCGCTAAAAAAGCTGGCTACCTTGGTGAGATTGGTGAAGTGTTTGAAGATATAGAAAACATGGCCGCTTTGCGAGCGTTACCCGAGTTTAAAGGCAAAGAGATTGAAGTGTGGCTATGACCCAACCCGCCTTCACTCCCAAACCTGGCCAAGTAGACTACACTAACATCCGCTACTGTCCAGTTGTTAACGTCATTCCGGTCTATAACGGTAAGGCGCTGTTTGTCCAAAGAGCTGCTGACCTTACTTTTTATCCGAACTATTGGCATTGTATCGCTGGGTTCCTTGACGACCAGCAGTCTATTGAAGAAAAAGCGCATGAAGAACTAGGCGAAGAACTTGGCTGGCAGGCTAAGGATATTATTAAACTAGAACACGGCCGGGTTGTGCTTACCGAAGCGCCCGAGTATGGCAAAACCTATCTCGTGGTGCCGGTACTAGCCACTGTTTCTCAGGCAGCGGTCAAACTAGACTGGGAAGCTTCACGAGCTAAGTGGTTTGAACCAAGAGAAATCAAAGAGCTGAAATTACTACCAGGATTTTTAGACATTGTCGGGCAGTTCTTCCCTGAAGTCACTAAGGAGCAGCGATGAACTTCACCTGTGTCAAAATCACCACCACCGTCCCGCTAGAAAATGCCAATGCCATTCGTGAAGCACTTGGCAAAGCGGGTGCGGGCATCGTTGGCAATTATAGCTTTTGCAGCTTCTCTACTTTAGGTAAAGGGCGCTTCATGCCGAACGATCAGGCAGATCCGCACATTGGCGAGGCAAACAAGCTAGAAGTTGTCGAAGAAGAACAGATTGAAGTTACCTGTGACCGCGCTATTGCAAAGCAAGTCATTGCCACACTGAAAGCTGCGCATCCCTACGAAGAGGTAATCGTGGAAATCATACCTCTTTTAAACGAGGAAGATCTATGAGGACTATCCATCGCACCATCGTCTCAGCCCTCATCTTCTCCAAAGACGGCAAGCTACTCATGGGCATGAAAGACCCGAGAGACGGTGGTGTTTATTCTGACTGCTGGCACATTCCAGGTGGTGGTGTTGACGAAGACGAAACACAAGAGCAGGCATTGCGCCGGGAAATGTTTGAAGAAGTTGGTATAGATATCACTGATTGCAAAGTAGCACTTGCCGACGATCAAGGGAGTGGCGAAACCGAGAAAACGCTCAAAGATACCGGCGAGAAAGTCCTGTGCCATATGAAGTTCTACGTTTACCACGTAGATGTCGAAAAGAATGCGGACGAAATTAAAACTCAGTTAAGCGATGACCTCGTAAAGCTGGAATGGGTTGAGCTATCTCAACTCGATAGATATAAGCTCACACCACCATCGGAAAAGTTGTTTAAAAGGCTGGGGTATCTGCGATGAACATCAGCTCCACCCCAGTAATAAAAGCAATTATGTACCCCGCTATCACCCTCGATGGCTTCATCTCCGATCTAAACGGCGAGTGTTATTCATGGATTAGTGACGAAGATGAGGAACAATATACCCAAGCCATAGCCAAAGCAGGGTGTGTACTCTTAGGCCGGAAAACCTACGACCAATACTCCGACGACTTCCCGCCTAAAAGCGGGGCGACCGCATTTGTATGGACAACTCACACTGACCGACAAGACCAAGAGCGAGTTAAATTCTTGCGCGGTACTCCGCAAGAGGTCTTGAAGCAAATTGCCGGCCACGGCTTTAGCGAAGTTATTGTTAGTGGCGGTGGCGAAGTCAACGGCTCGCTGGCTGAAGCTGGACTGGTAGATGAAATTATCGTCAGTATCTACAATGTGACGATTGGCAAAGGCATCCCACTGTTTGGCTCGCATAAGCCAAAACTCAAGCTCAAATTACTTTCGACCAAGCAAGATATTGAAGGCATCGTGAAGAATCATTATGAGGTGGAGAAATAGTATGCATGACATTCAAACCTTTCTCTCCACCCACCAACCTAAAAACGGCCGCTTCTTCACGATTGCCATAGATGGCCGTGGTGGCTCGGGTAAGTCCTCGTTGGTTGAGTATCTCAAGCCGCTTTTGCCGGACTTTGTCATGCTCAATGGCGACGATTACTTTGAGCCAGTCGAAAACCAAGCCGTGTGGGGTGATTTCAACGACGAGCGCTTTATCGCTGATGTTATTGAACCACTTAAATCTGGTAGTACTTTTGTCTATCGCCCGTACGATTGGCACACTGTCCCGAATATCACCGAAAAACACATCACCGTAGAAAAAGGTATTTGTTTTGAACGTTGTTTTAGTTTCTCCTTTGACCTTGATTGGGATCTCAAGATTTGGGTCGAAACACCACCAGAAGTTTGCCTGGAGCGCGGACTCGCCAGAGAGAATATGCCGCATGATCGTGTACTTGGAGCGTGGCATACATGGCAAACCGCAGAAGATGAATACATCCGAACTTTCAAGCCACAGGAACGCGCAGACATTGTTTTGGATGGAACAAAGCCACTTGAGAGCATACAAACGAGAGAGGAGACTGCCTAATGAAGCTTTTCCTCTCCTCACTAGCACTATCAGATAAACTTATGCCTGCCTTCGTGCAACTCGTCGGCAAACCCGAGAAAGACATTACAGTAGCGTATATACAAAACGCTGCTGATACGTATCCTGAAGGCAAAAGAGCCTGGGTTGAGGATGAGCGCGTGACCATGCAAAGCCGTCAATTCTCCGTTGAGTTGATTGATCTCGAAGAATATCGCGACAAACTGCCAGAGCTAAAAACAAACCTATCCCATAAAGACGTTATTTGGTTTGGCGGTGGTAATACCTATTACCTCCGCTGGCTTTTGAAAGACATGGGCGTCGATACAATCATCGCCAAACTCGTCAAGCAAGGAATCGTATACGCTGGCTGTAGCGCCGGTGCAATTGTGGCTGGGCCAACGCTCAAACATTTCGAGGCGGCTGATGATCCGAACGATGCTCCGGAAGTTATCATGGATGGCCTACATCTCACCGAAACGGTGATTGTGCCACATATGGATAATCAGAAGTATGCCAGTGTTATTCATGGCATTTATGACGCACTCAAGAATGACGGTTACCAAACAGTACCGCTCAACGATGCGCAGGCGTTGGTTATTGATAACGATGAGCAACAAACCATATGAAGCCCGACACTCCTATTTACCCCGAATTCTCTGACCCTCGCCTCGTCGCGATCTACGACGCCGTCAATCCAATAGAATCCTACACTTCGTTCTACCTTGAACTTGCCGACCAATTATCCGCAACCACCGTCATCGATATCGGCTGCGGCACCGGCCTGCTGACGTATGAACTCGCCAAACGCGGTCATCGCATGATTGGCGCAGAACCATCACACCTAATGCTCGAGGCCGCCCGCGAGCGTCTACGGGGTAAAAGCGTGAAGTTGGTTGAAGGCACTGCCTGGGATTTGGGCGAAGAACATGCCGACCTGGCAATTATGACTGGCCATGTCGCTCAATTTTTCCTGGATGACAAAAGTTGGCAAAGAGCTCTTGTGTCTATCCATAAAGCCCTCAAGTCTGGTGGATATATAGCCTTTGAAAGCCGCAACCAACTTATGCAGCCATTTACAAATTGGCCTACAAAGACAAAGCCGAGCCACATAGCTAACACACCTCTCGGCCCGATTGAGTGGTGGTCGGAAAACCTTATCTTTGATGGCGGCACAGCACACTACGAAATCCATTACCGCTTCATAGATACAGATGAGGAGCTAGTCTCCAAAAATGAGCTCGTTTTCCGTTCGCAAGAAGCAATAACCAAATCACTACAAAATGCCGGTTTCTCGGTAGAGAACATATTTGGTGACTGGGACAAAAGCCCAGCAAACGACAAGAGTGCTGAGATGATCTTCGTAGGAAAACGAGAAGGCTAAAATGGGCTTCTTAGCTCTCATCCTCAACCTACCCTGGACGGCACTCGGGCTACTCGGAGCAATTGCCTCAGCACCTACATCAATCCGCACACATCAGAAGCCGCTTGCACTTATTGTTACCGTTCGTAGCTTCTGGTGGCTACCTGGCCACAAAGGCCTTCGAGCGGCGACACTCGGTAACGTCGTATTGCTCAGCCAGAAGCTCCTACCAAGCGACCTAGAGCATGAACTTATCCATGTTGAACAGAATGAGCGTGAGCCACTCATTAAACCGTTTTTGTACGAGTGGCAATCGCTCAAGTATGGATATCGCAATAACAAATATGAAGTTGAAGCGTATACAAGAGTTGGCAATAGGTATGTCGAGAAAACACTAGGACAAACGCCGACAATACAGGTTCTTTACTTCAACGGTCTCACCGATGGAACCACCAGAAAACGCGAACAGCTAGCTATTACCTATCTCGCCAAACGAGGTATACATGTCGAACATGTGCCTATTCATTGGCGCTCGGATGAATCCTTCGAGTCCTTGCTAGGTCGTATCACTAAGCTCACCAAAGAACGACTCAAAACTCACGGCAAAATCATCCTGGTTGGTTCAAGTGCCGGCGGAAGTTTAGTAGTTAATATCTTGAGCCAACTTCATGACCAGAATCTATTTGGAATAACCCTCTGTAGCCGTTTACATGAGGCTGCCTTGCCCTGGTGGGATGTTCGCAGCTTAAAACGAATGGCCCATATGGGTACGCCCGAAAAAGAAAGTCAGAGCTTCTTTGACTCAGTAACCTATTGCGGCGAGACAGGTATCCCAAACCTTACAGAACAAGATAAACGCCGTCTTATCGTCGTCCAGCAATGGGCCGACTTTGTCGTACCTCGTCCGACCATGAGCATCAAAGGTGTACGAATTTATAAAGTACCGGCGCTCGGACACGGCTGGGGGATTGCGATGGGAGTATGGCGATTGCCAGAAGCCGTAAAATTATTGGATAAATCTAAGAATTAATGCTATAATAGAATCATGATTAACCAGATCAGCAAATCAATCCTAGTAACCACGACGACGTGCCCGCTCTAGTTCGTCTGGTTTTTGCTGATGCAAAACTCCCGGACGACGGGAGTTTTTCTTTTCTCGAAAAGATACTCCATGTAGAGCCAAAGTAGAGAACGAAAAATACTACTTATACTCTACAGGGAGTTTACCAATGAAATACTTTATATTAAAACAGGATAAACAAGTCATTCAAATAGACGACTACCTCAAACAGTCAGATATTAATCCCGAGTTTGCTCAGTTTATTCGGCGCGAAGCATTACACGAAGTACTCGTTAAGCAATCCAACAACAGGCCGGCCTACCTTCAGTATGCCAATAAACTCGGCTTTCATTGGGAGCCAAACGCTGATATCGGGCATGTGCAGTACGATTACAAGGCTAACCTTATGCGTCGACTTGTTCAAGAGTATGCCCGTCAACTCGTCCATGAAATCGGTATGCCAGTGTATGAAGTGAATGGCGCGAATATGTTCAATCTCAACCATCCAGTGGTTGAGAAATACGCATCACTCTTCGGCGACAGACTCTACCAATTCAAATCTGGAGATAACGACGTAGTGATGAGCTACGACGCCAGCTATCCGCAGTTCAATCTTGCGGCAAGAGCACCACTTAGTTACAAACAATTGCCGTTTGCTCACTTTTCAATATCTGACTGTTATCGTCATGAACAAAGTGGTGAGATGACGCTGCTACTCCGGCAACGCAGATTCTTCATGCCCGATATTCACCCGTACTTCAAGGATGTAGCCGAAGCTTTTGCATGGTTCCCAAGATTGCAGGAAAAGATTGTTGGTGCAGCCGAAAATGCGGGACGTAAGTACCAACTTGTTATTGAAGTACCATCCGAAAAGATCTGGAAAGAATACTTGAGCTATATAGAGCAAATCCCCAACCAACTCGGCGCTGACGTGCTCGTTAATATTCTTGAAGACGGCGTCGATCGCTACTGGGTTGTGAATGTCGACTACAAGATTATCGACAAGCTAGGTCAGGAGCGAGAGATTGGCTGTATTCAGGTGGATATCGGCAATGCATCACGGCTAGACATTAACTACATCGACAAAGATGGCTGCAAGAAACATCCAGTGATTATCCACTCGGCTATTCCTGGTGGTATCGAGCGCTATTTGTATCTATTATTCAATGACTTTGAAGAGAAAGGCTTGCCGCTGTGGTTACAGCCGGTGCAAGTTCGATTGCTTCCAGTGGGTGCGGCGTTTGTTGATGCTAGTCTAAAATTAGTCGAAAAGTATGCAGACCTACCACTTAGAATCGAGGTTGATGACAGAAGTGTAAGCCTCAGTGCGAAGCTCAAGGCGGCACACGAAGACCTTGTACCCTACAAGATAGCAATTGGGCAAAAGGAGATTGATAGTGGTTTTGCGGAGTTCGACCAACTTGTACAAAAGCTTGTCAAAGAGGTAGAGGGCAGACCGTTTATTCGGCGGGAGTGGCCGGTCGAGGTTGGTAAACAACTTTCTTGAGCTGCATATCGTAACTCCCATTTGTACTCAAATGGGAGTTGAACCTATTTGCCGAAGGAAAATAGGTTTTGAGCCCAACAGACGGGGGTACGATTATAACAATCGTGCCCAAAGGTTAAGCAGCGATCTCGGGGATAGCCTCTCCTGGAGCCAGTTCTCGCAAGTCTTGCTCTCTAATTTGGCCATCGGCACCATACAAAAAAGTGCCAGCTATACGTTTACCATCCAAGACCATGCGAGCAGTAAGACGATTGTCGAGCCACATCTTATCTAGAGGTAGCTCATCCTTTAGATACCAACGAGGATCGATATCCTCGGTCTTTTCTGGTTCACCCTCGAAACCGACCACCAGGTAAATATCAACGCTCAAATTCCACGATGGATGGTGAGGTGACAAGCATAAGACATGCCCTACCTTTTGAAAGTCAGTAACCTGCACCTCAATCTCCTCTAATATCTCCCGCTTCAGCGCATCATCCGAGCTTTCACCTTCTTCTATACCTCCACCGATGCCAGCTACTATCATGTGCCCTAAATTGTCGGATACTCTGGTACGCACTCCCAGTAGCACTTCATTGTCCCTTCTCAAGTAGCCGATTACCGTTTTTCGTATGGGTGGGTTGGTTGCTAAGTAGTTCTGTATCTTGCTCATAGAAACATACTAAGACAGGCCGTTACGATTGCATATGCACATGTTGCACATAAAAGGCGCATGCTGTATCGTACAAACATATGAAAGTCTACTTTTCCTGCTCGACTGCTGAACTAGCCAAGTACAGTGCAGACTACCACGCCATTCGCGACTATCTGGTAAAAAACGGCCACATCCTTACCCGCGACTGGTTGGACGAAACAGAGCAACATATGAATGCGGGCAAGAAAGAGCTCAATATCAAAGCAATCTACAAGGCCTGCGTAGAAGCGATTCGCGAAGCAGAACTTGTCGTCATAGAGGACACGGTATCAAACTTTAGTACCGGCCACCAGATTACCTTGGCGCTGCAAATGCGCAAACCCACGCTCGTACTCTGGCAGGGTGAAAAGCATCGCCATTTTAATCAAATGTTTATCCATGGTATTGACTCAGACTTGCTGCAAGTAGCCGAATATACAAAAGAAGATTTAAGTGATATTCTCCAAACGTTTATCAACACCTACGAGGATAAGCCCGAAAAGAACCGCTTCCATCTGATACTGAGCGGACGTGAACGCCGCTACTTAGACTGGGCGCAGTTTACGGGCGACAAGAGCCGTACCAAAGTTATACGTGAAGCGCTAAAACATACCATTGAGAATGATCCTGACTACCTGGCATATCTACAGCAAAGACAACCCGCACAAGAGCCGAGAAAGGCGCAATAGGATGCAACTAGACAAGGTTAAACGTCTTCTTGATCTGTACGAGCAAGGACTCATCCCGACACTGGCACAGCATGAGGTTAATCCGGACTTGCCACCAGGTAGCCGTGAGAACTACCTATATTTCACTCTGCCGGTCTGTATTAACTTTCAGCGCAGTTCACCGGCTATGTGGGCGGCAGCACTGGCAACTTGGGAAGACGAAGCGACACGCTACGTCTTCTTTCCTGAGCGCTTAGCTGAAGCGCCGATTGAGCAAATTCGAGCAGACCTCGTTAAGCATAAACTGGCCTTGCAGCCCAATAAACATACGTTGATCTGGACGACGATAGCGCAAACGCTGCATGAATATTACCAAGACGATCCACGGAATATTATTATTGAAGCCAAGAGCGACGCAGGTCAACTCATTACGCTTTTACAGAAAACGCACCGAAAGCGTTTCCCGTACCTCTCCGGCCCAAAACTTTCTAACTATTGGCCGTTCATCTTGTCACGCTTTACGGATGTACAGTTTAAGAATCCGCAGGAGATTTCGATCATACCCGACACGCATGTTTTGCAAAGTAGTGTGCATCTTGGCGTCACGCCTTCTGGAGCAACATCTTTACAAGCCGAACTGGCCTGGAAAGAGCTGCTTAAAGGCAGCGGCATTAACCCTTCGCAAGTTCATCCGGTGCTTTGGCATTGGAGCCGGAATAAGTTTCAACCAGAAGTGTAGCTATGGAGGCTACGTTCGTTCCTACGCAAAGCCTAGCTTTGCCTGCTGCCTACGCTAGCTTGTCCCAACTCTTCCGATAATTAACATCCCGATGGTGCGTTGAAAGATCCAACATAACATTGACACCCTCAATGCAGCCAAGGTTGACCCGCTGTATGTACGTAATCCCATCAATGTTAATTGAAAAGGGCGTAAATGGTTTGTTAATAAACCTTTTAACTAATATTTCAATCTCATTCGGCGACAACCCCGTATCAATATCAAACTGGATATGTGGGATAATAATCAACCCATTTGTCATTGGTCTTCCCATTGTGCGGAAGGAACTCTAGGAGCGGATTAGTAATCTCAGATATATCACCAACAAACACCCAAGCCGCATCATCGCTAGAGGGCTCTTGATATGCATGATAGCCTTTGCTAATCGCTGCTTGGGTTATCCTTTTGACTTCATCTTCTTTGGAGACTACTTTGTAATGAAAACCAATGTGGTTAATGCCTTTGTATCCTGAACCAGCTTTTATTGCGGCCATGAGTTTCTCTATAGCCGACTGTTCGGTGAACTCGTCAGCTCTTTTGCTTCTGTAGGCAAAGAGTGCCGAGATGGTATCGTCCGCAAGTGGTATTGATACTTTGCCATCTTTGATATGGAATAGGCCTACCTCGTAATTGCAACCCCGAACTACAACAAAGTGACTTTGATTGGATTCAAACTTACCGTAAGCAAAACGATCGGCAATTCTCACTCGTTGAGCCACACTTTAGTATTGTCTTTGCTGTTAGTGATCTCGACAAAGATAGCTTCCTTTCCGAAGTAAGACAAAAGCTGGATGGCGTCATGGCCTTTGAATTTGACCTTAAAGTAGCGACTATCAATCAAGATAACTCCGGCAGCTACTACCATGAATTTCTCGTACCTGACACAGGTTATTCGAATATCGTAAAATTCCATGACAAGTTATACTCTAGCGTATTTGCACCCCACCTACGATTCGATGTTGATTTCATTCCACATATCAGTATTGGTGATAGTAAGGATCCACAAGTCTCAAAGAAGCGTGTTGATGAACTAAATGCTCACAGTGTGTCGATTTACGGACGTATTGGCAGTGTTGATGTGATTGAGTATGCGGATGGGGTAGTCAGTACCGTAGAGGAGATTATGCTTAAGGATCACTCTAACTAATTGCCACAACTTCATCAAAAAACCGTAGCACCAACTCAACGACCTCCCTATAGTGCTCTGGCCATAAACGGAATTCTCCAGACACAAGCATGGCTCCTAGCCCACCAGTCTCAAGGCAGATTATTTCAGCCGAGGTTAATGTTGGGTTAGCATGTGACGCTTTATTTCTAAGAATGCGTAACCCATCAAAAAAGCGTGTCCAAGTAGGTTGTTCAGTGGTCGGCAACTTCTGCTTGATGACTGCTCTGGCATAGTCCATGAGGCCTAGTTGCGGAGCGGGAATGAGTTTCTTTATACGTGCAGGAAGTGGTTTCTCTCCCCACTCTTCAAGTTTAGCGATCTGCTCCTCTCTTCTTTGCGGAGCTGGCTTAATATCTATACCTTCTTGAGCACAAAACTCTTGTAAACCCTGCTCAACTGCCGCAATCAGAGTGCTATAAAAGGAGCGATGCACGGCCTTCATTGTTGATCGCCAGTTTGTAAAATCCGAAAACTCAATGGTTCTATGGCCACCATCAAGGGCATTAGCCACACCTATAAGTAAGGTTATCGTATTATCCACGATAGTCCCTACATATTGGTACTGCATAGAAGCCGGCAAACCTGTGCGCTGCGATAGCGGATGCAACTCATTGATGGTTGCATTGAGCACTTGGGCGTATTCGGTTGGAGTTGGTTCGGTATTCATAGATGCCTATTTTGTCTACTTAAAGCTGACTACCCTCTAAGTATAGCCCAATCAAAAACTGACTTGCGATAATCCCGAATGATGTGATGCGGTCGCAAATTAGGCGTCATTATTAGCCCCTAGCGCATCGTTCTTATTTCGCTGTTTGTCGCCGCGACTTTCTTTATTACCAGTAGCTGTATTGTTCTGATCTAACTCTCTCGACTTTTTAGTCTCAGTAGCCTTAAGATACTTAGTCGCATACGCATCTTGTGACGCTCTTACAACTGCATTCGCTACGTCTTCATCTGCTTCTTCCTCAGGTAACACAATTGTTTGGCCTGACATCGGCTCAAGCGACTCTTGAGCCTATTTAGCACCGACTGTAAGTACTCTTTGCGAGGCATGGTTTTTACGCCATAGGTTGCACCATTTGGTTGGTTTTTAACTAATCCGTTTAGTGAGTATGTTCTAGACATATCATAATCATACTATGCGACGCTGCACCAGAAACGCAATGTCCCTAAATGTCGTGAGCTTTAGCTAGTGGTTTTGTTTTTGCTGTTTTATTTCTGACGGGCTGCTTACTGGCACTCTTATCTATGAATAACTTTTCCATTTGTTTTTCAATCGTAGTCTTATTGCTGGCGTAGTGCTTACGACTATGGTCCAGTACGGCTTCAGCTACTTCGTCGGATTCTTCAATATCAAGAGTTAACGTTTGTCCTGAGAATGCCTCCTCACTTTCTGCGGTCGCTACTTTCATATAGAAGTGGTATGGCGCAAGATTCACAATGTCACCCTTCTCAACCTCCGGCTTCATATAGGGCAATATAAAGTCCTCATCTTCCGGATTAGCCTTGAGGCAGATAATCGTCGCAGCATTTCCGGCAATCACTTTTACAAGGTCTTTATCTTCCATTTGCGCAATATTCTGGTGTGACACGATCAAAGAAACGTGGAATTTGCGGCCTTCACTGGTAATCGCTCCGAACTGTGGCGTAGCAAAGTTCTGGAACTCATCCACGTACACAAAGAAATCTCGACGCTTCTTTTCGGGTATTTTCGTGCGTTGGTAGGCGGCCATCCAGATTAAGGCTGTCAGAATTGTGCCGAAGAATTCACTCTGATCTTCGCCAATGTCGCCTTTGGAAAGGTTTACGAGCAGAATCTTACCCTCGTTCATAATGTCGGCAATCCTTACGGTGGTTTCTTCTTGTAGTAGAATATGTCGTGACATTTTAGACGTGATAAAGTGGCCAAGTCTGTGTGTTAGCGGTGCAGTCGCGGCCGACATTTGCATAGTTCCCATGAGCTTAAATTCTTTATCCCAGAATTGCTTTAGTACCGGGTCTTTCAGGCTCTTGGCGACCTCTTTCTGGTATTTCTTGTCGGTGAGTAGCCGCTGGAGGGTGTAAAGGCTTGGCTTTGGTGTTTGCAAGGCCGTAAGTATGGTGTTACGCAATATATGCTCCATGCGTGGCCCCCACTGACTATCGTCGGACAGCTTCTTGAACACGGACAAGACGGCGCTGGTGATCCAATCATGCTTGTCGTCTTCACTCGCAAATTCAATCCCTGGATCGAGGATGTTGAGGCCAACGGGATAGTCACGATCAGACGGATCGAACACGACCACATCCTTGCGACGATTTTCCGGCACGATAGAGAGCAGTTCGCGGAACATGTCACCGTGCGGATCGAGTACGGCCAAGCCTTTGCCATTGAGCATATCTTGGTAAATGGAGCTCTTGAGCAGTGTCGTTTTACCGGTGCCGGTCTTACCAATAATGTAGGTGTGCTTTTGGCGTTGTTCCAAAGTCATACCAATTTCCTGCACTTCACCGCCAAACAGGTTTGCACCAACGATGACGTCGAGCTTCGCATCACTACGCTTAATGGAAAGGGGCGCTGCTAGTTCGCGGCTACGGCTCTTTACGAGGCCTTCAGTCTTAGTGAGGTCGGTGTTTGGGAAATGATAGAGGTCGGACAACTCAGAGCTAGATAAAATAGTCTGCTGGCTAACAACATGGCAAAGTAGTGAGCGATTGTGAAATCGCGCTACCCACTTTTCTGCAGAAGTAACAATCGGCAGCACTTTACGCGTTGTTATGTGCTGGTATGTGCTTGAAAAGGTATCAAAGGACGAAACAATGGCGTTGAGCCGTGTGTGATTGTCGTTGCTATCCGGTGAGGCGACGAGCACGCGCATAGATACCTCAAATAGTTGCTGGTCGAGCTTCCCTTTGATTGTATTACCTAGTTCCTGCTCGTACGGGTTGTCCGAAGATCGTTTAGGGCCGCCTTTCCAATCACTCGGGAGATCACTTGTCGTAATAGCCTCTATCACACCGGCAATGATCTTTGCACCCATCGCGATAAGCCAGAATGGGGCAAGTACTGCGCGAAGCAATATGCGCGGTACATTGATCTTGTATTCGGTCAATTTAGGGCCGAGCTGTTTGCTGAGGGCTATCCTATGCTCAACGTCGCGTATATGACGTAGCTCGTTTGGATGGGTATTGTTAAATACTGGTACGGCAACAATCTGGAAAGAAATCAGTGCGTCAGTCGGCAAATTGCGCATGTGCCCAGTAAGATAAGCAATTGGGTCGTGCTCCTCTAGGGCTTTATGGTTGCCTAACGGCAATACAAAATCATTTGCAAGCTTCAGCTCAGTGATGCTTGTAGGAAAGCTCGCTGAGTCAGGTAAATAGTCATCAACCTCAGTAACTTTCAGGCCGGGCAAGAATGACAGAAGCGTGCGTTTTACGGTTTCTGTCTCGCGCTTCGGTATCCGGATAATGTATCGAATGCCATCATCGCGCGTTGCGACGATCTCTAACGAATATGGTTGCTTCCGCGCTGCTAGTCGATCCCAAAAACTGTAGTACTTCACCATACTGCGCATGAGGATATGTAGTTGCTCAGTCGCGTAGGCAGATTTTGTAGTGTCTGCCGGAAAAGTGAGTTGCAGAAATGAATACGCAGGCTCGCTTTTCCCGATACCAAAGCGGCGCAGCATAAAGGAAAAGAATGTGCGAGAGTATTGTCCTAGCTTGATAAGCAACAGGATAAGGATGTACGCAGCGCCAAACTCGAGCAGCAATGCTCCGATAACAACCACTAGTGTCCAGCCATCACTCAGGTGATGCGACTGTGTGTAGCGAGCTGGACCGTTGATGAGGGTGTCTATCAAATGCTGCATGTGTGGTTTCTCCAGAATTGCAGTTCACGACATCCACACCATGTCCGCTGCTAGGGTTTATACATAAGGTTTGATTTAACTTTTGAGGTCTCGGAACAATTCAGTAACCGGAACGCCTAAAGATTTTGCGAGTTTGTGCAATGTCGTAATGCGGGGCCACTGGCGGCCTTGCTCGATGTAGCTTACGGTCAAGGCTGTAACATCTGCCTTCTCGGCTAATGATTCTTGCGTAAACCCTTTGGCACGACGAACTTCTGCGAGTCGCTTGCCGAAGGCTGATAAGTACTTGGATTCTTTTGCGTCTCTAGTCATAGGTTCAGCGTATATAACTATGAGTGTTAGTAACACTTAGCACTACTAATAGTTGAGAGTTCGTGTTATGCTCAAAACCAGATGTAACTATTACCAATACTAATAGTTACCGGAGATGAAAGTGCACGGTCTATTTATTGAAAAATACTCATTAAATCACAAACCATTATCTCAGCAGTTGGCTGAGCACATAGCCACGCATGGATTACAGGGAAAGGTGGCGGTTGTTGCGGATAAGCCAATCACGCTGCTTGAAGCCACTCGTAAGTACTGGTTCAGACTTATCCGCCTAACTGAGAATGAAAGAGCAAGTACACTCAACGCCGCTCGAAAAGAATATCTCGAAGTACGCCTAGAACGGATGCGCCAACTACAGTTCACGGCAAAACCACCAGAAGATTTACTGGAAGCGGACATAACATTTGCAACAGCAGATGATTTTGTACGCAATCCGCCCGATTGCAAGATGATCTATATAACCTACAGCTTTGAGCGCAAAAAACTCCATATGCTAGCAAGTTGGATGCCGAGAAATGGTGTAGTGGTGGTTCTATAGATAAGACTAAGCCGCTCTATACAATCGAGGACATTCTACCGCACCTTAAGTTTATTCGTACTAAGTGGCAGGAGTATATTCTTATTGGTAACATCAAGTATATAATTGCCAATTATATAGAGAGGAGTGATCAAACGTAATGATAAGCGTTATTACTATCAATCCGCTATACTGGTAGTATGACTCAGGAACTTCCGCGCATTGCTATTGTCTGTGATTTTCTTACCACCATGGGTGGGGCGGAAAATGTTGTGCTGGCAATGCACGAGGCGTTCCCCGATGCGCCGATTTATACCGCTATTTATAACGCGGATAAAATGCCGGCATTTAGTAAGCTGGATATCCGTACATCGAGCCTGCAAAACATGCCGAAGAAACTACGCAACTACCACAAGCTATTCCCTACGCTTGCCGTTAAGGCTATGCGCAAGCTTGACCTGAGTGAATTTGATATTATCCTGACGAGCAGCTACCTGCACGGCCACCAGGTGACGAAATCTCGCCCAGACCAAGTGATTATTAATTACTGTCACACACCAGCACGCTACTACTGGAGCCATTACGATGAATACCGCCGCGACCCAGGATACGGCAAACTCAACCCTATTATCCGCACATTGATGCCACTGATGATCCCGCACCAGCGCAAGCTTGACTTAGAGGCTGCTAAACAAGTGGATGTGTTTATTGCCAATTCGTCTGAGACCGCTAAGCGTATTAAGAAATACTATGGCCGAAATGCTACTATTATTCATCCCCCGGTCGATGTGATGCGGTTTAGTCCATCGCGCGAGCGTAACGATTACTATGTAACCATTGGGCGCCAGCTGCCATACAAACGCTATGATCTGACTGTGCAAGCGGCTACGCAACTTGGTATTAATCTGAAGGTATTTGGCAATGGCCCGATGCACGAAAAACTCGTCGCGATGGCTGGGCCAACTGTGCATTTTTACACGGATCGATTTGGCGATGCATCGAATAGTGAAGTTGAAGAGGCACTTAATAATGCTAAAGGATTCATTTACCCAGCCGAGGAAGATTTCGGGATTGTTACTGTGGAGGCACTCGCCGCTGGTGCGCCTGCGATCGCACTTGCAAAGGCTGGCACGCTCGATATTGTGCAGGATGGCGAAACAGGTATACTGTTTGAACATCAAACGGTCGAGGGTGTGGTTGCCGCAATCAAGCGAGCCGAGGAAATTACATTCTTCCCGTCGAAATTACAGCGCACGGCAAAACGATTTAATACGTCACTGTTTATTACTAAGCTGCGCAAGGTTGTTACCGACCAAATTCACTAGCACAACAGCTCGCCATAATGCTATAGTTTACTTATGGAGAGTTTACCGGTGGGGCAAAATGATGTTGAGAGGCTTAATGCCGAGCCTGCTACAGGCCCAGGAACACCAATAGCTCAGGATACTCCACCACAGAATATCCAACCGCAGATGGCTCCCCCACCTGCAAAGCCTCCGCTCGACATGCCAAAAAAGAGCCATAAAAATCGCTATATTATTATTGCGACCCTACTTTTGCTATTACTTACTGCCGGTGCTATTGCGGCCATTATGATCTTCTCTGCACCAAAGAAAGATACGGGAAGAAAGTTTGCATCACAGGCCACTAAGCCACTTGATGACGCCCAAGGTATGATCACAAAGATTAATACAGCGCTGACGGATAGTTCAAATACCGGCTACCAGAATCCGCAAATTAGCTTTACGTCACCTACAAGTACCCCACCTGCCGTAAGCCCTAGCTACCAGGTGAGTGGTGCTAATTACTATGTGAGTGTTACTCAAGCGTATGGACTCAATATCCAGAAAACTGTCGACACTAATAGTGAAACAGGCGTGGATACTGTATTCACTCAGGGTGTCATCGACGAAATGACTTCTGCGTTCGTAAGCAGCCGATACCACAAAACAATAGATCTTCCATCGGGGGTCGAATACCAGTCGGATGCTGTTATTTGTACAGTATCTGGCACTAACAGTATTCCTATCTACGTAACCTGTGCTAACAAAAACGCATACACAAAAGTGAGCAGTGATGTTAAGTCATTTGTTGCCGCCTATCAAGCGAGCAACTCAAACGATGCTTCGCAGAGTGTTTTCTCTGCACCAATCATTAAAAGCAGCAGCACTAGCGGCTACCAGACGGCTGGAATCAATATGTGGTCTCGACAAAGCGCTGGTGGCGCAGGTCTTATCTTTTACCGTAAGAATAATGGTGACTGGAAATTCTTTACTGTAACGCAAAATGAATTAAGTTGCAGTAAGTACAATACCGATGATCTTAAGGCTGCGTTCGCCGATGAGTCATGCCTGTCGGATGCTAATGTTGATACAACTGTTAAAAATTATGTTCCTGGTGCGAAGAAAGTCTCAGGTTCGAGCTCAGGTTCGAGCTCAAGTTCGATTTCTAACTCAACAACCAAAAACGACACGACCTACAACTCTGGGGCCGCGTCATCTTTGACAAATCCGTAACTATTCTACGGTTACGCTCTTTGCGAGGTTGCGTGGCTGGTCTACATCGTTGCCACGCGCGACTGCTACATAGTAAGCAAGAAGCTGCGATATAACATTGAATACAAGTGGAGTGAACAGCTGTAATTTTGTACTTACCCGAATTACTTGCTCGGCTGGAACTCGTTTGCTGGTATTGGTAATAACAATTGCGTGTGCACCGCGGGCATTCATTTCAATGAGATTGCTTTGGCTCTTTTCGTATAGCCAGTTATCTTGCAGGTAGCAAACCTCGAAGAATCGATCGTCGATGAGCGCAATTGGCCCATGCTTGAGCTCACCTGCTGCGTAGCCTTCGGCGTGTACATAGCTCACCTCTTTTAGTTTGAGCGCGCCTTCAAGTGCGATTGGGAAGAGTGCATCACGGCCAACAAACAGTGCATGATCGTATTTTGTATAGGCACTCGCAATTTTCTTTACTTCTTTATCGTGCTTTGCGATTACCTTTTCGATTTCGCTCGGCAATAGCTCGAGCTCGCGAATGTAGCTACTGAGTTCTTTCGAGCCCATGCCTTTTGCCTGTGCGACCATGAGTCCAAAAATAGTGATTGCCGCTACCTGTGAGGTAAAGGCCTTAGTGCTGGCAACACTGATCTCCGCGCCAACATGTACATATACACCGCCGTCGACCTCACGAGCAATCGTGCTGCCCACTACATTCACGACACCCAAACATTTTACCCCACGACGCTTTAGCTCCTGCAGGCAAGCAAGCGTATCAGCGGTCTCGCCGCTCTGGCTCACAATCAAAGCTACCGTGTTTTTAGGCACTGCAAATGAGCGATAGCGGAGTTCACTGGCAATTTGCGAGCTGAAGGTTACGTTATCGAGGAACTGCTCAATCAAATAGCCTGCTTCAAGTCCAGCATAGTAGGCTGTCCCACAGCCAATTACCATTACATGCTCAATATCGCGCAACTCGTCATTGGTCATGTTAAGGCCACCGAGCCGTGCATACAGATTATCTGCATTTACACGGCCGCTAAGGGTGCTGCGCAAACTATCCGGTTGCTCATTAATCTCTTTTAGAAGGAAGTGGTCATACCCCTTTTTCTGGATTGCCTGCAGGTCAAGCTCAAGTGTTTCAACCGTGGCATCAACTTCGTTCGCATCGATATCGTACAGACGTACGCCATCGCGCGAGCAAACACCAACCTCGCCATCGTGTAAGTATACTACTTGATTGGTGTAGCCGACGAGTGCCGAAGCGTCACTTGCAATAAACACTTCACCCTCGCCAACACCAACGATAAGCGGGCTGCCCTTACGTGCAATGATAATCTCATTTGGGTTTTTGATGCTCATGACCGCAATACCGTAGGTGCCTACTACCATTTTAAGCGCTTGGCTCAGTGCATCGAGCAGAGTGGTGTCGTCTTTTTTGTAAATATAGTCTACGAGCGCCGCGAGTACTTCGCTGTCGGTGTCACTTTTGAAGTCGTAGTCGTACTTACCGAGTTCAGCTTTAAGATCTTGGTAGTTTTCAATAATACCATTATGTACAAGGTAAACATCACCGACCGCATGTGGGTGTGCATTACGTTTACTCGGCACACCGTGGGTTGCCCAGCGAGTGTGGCCAATACCTATTTCATCTGCCGTTTTATGGCCAGTGACCTTATTTTCGAGTTCGACCACTTTACCTTTTTCGCGTAGAGGTGTAGCGCCACCTTTTTCATTGAGCGTCACAATACCGGCGCTATCGTACCCACGGTATTCAAGCCGCTTCAACCCACTTAAGAGAACTTGTTGAGCTTGTTTATCGCCGACATATCCGACTATTCCGCACATACTAGATCCTTTCAGCGGGCCAAAAATTGCCCTTACTTATTTTTATAGTACGCCTATTTTTTAGATAATTTTGTGAAATGTCTATATTACAACGTTACTTATATAGTTCCAGATACGACAAATAAAAAACCGGGTAGTTCCCGGCCTTTTCGCGTCTGTGTTTAGCTAAGCTCTGAGCAAAGTTGCTTGTAGGTCTTTGCGTCGTTTACGGCGATCCATCGGCCTTTTGTAAGGCCCGCCGACCACAGCTTGCCTTTGCCTGCTAGAATTGGGAAAAGAATGTTTTCGAAGTCTGATTTTTCCGTAAGGCTGAAGTTCTGGCGGAAATACGCGTATGCCTCAGGACTGAAGACGGTTATACCCACATGCGCAGGTATAGGGATAAATGGGTACATTTTAGTATCTACGACCTTGTTATCTACCACCATCATTCCAGTCCAACTGTATGCCTGGCCAAGTCCGAGTGCCACAGTGGCAATTGCCCCCTGCTTTAGCCCTTCCATGTGCGCCTCACTAATGTAGCGTGGGAATTCAGGGAAGTTAAGGATAACGTCATCTGGGTTTACTACGATAAGGTTGTGGCTTTCTGGAATAGAGCCGTTCTCAAGAGCATTTAGTACAGCGCCACCCTTACCGATTGGAATCTCTGGGTCATAGCTATAGATAATTTTAATGCCAAACTTAGATCCATCACCAAGACGCTCTTCAATACTGTGCGCATTATGGAAAACCAGTGCAACAAAATTCTTAAAGCCAGCGTCACAGTACATGCGAATACACATTTCAATCATCGTGTCACCGTTTGGCAGTTCAAACGCACTCTTATTTGCCAGGGTGCCATCAAGCACGGAACTAAAGCGGCTGCTTTCGCCTCCAGCCATAAGAGCAATTGTCGTATTATCTACAAACTGCTTCCATTCATTATCTTGCGCTGATGCTGATTCATGAAAGCTTGCGACCTTATTGCCGAGTGCGTCTAATTCTGTCTGTAAACTCATATTCCTCCTATTCGGTATATATGGTATGCCTATTATACCTTAAACCAAGAAATCGATAGAGATTTACCTATCTAAATACCGGGGTCGGTTACCGCTGCTTTTCGCTGTCTTTTTTATTAGGAGTAGTGGAAGGCACAAAGACTCCAAGTAGTCCCCAGGCAATATATGATACTGCATCAGAAGCCCAGGTATGCAAAAATATTGCCACAATTGAGACGCCTATAAATCCTGCAAAGAACGACTTAGAGTATAGCATATCTCTTGTAGATAAAATCTGACGAAGTCCAGTTATTACAGCTGCGATGAACAATGCAAGCCCTGCAAAGCCCACTTCTTGAGCAACTTGAATATAGTAGTTTTCAGCGATACGAGATTTTCCATCCGCTGTATGGTAAAAGGAAGCGGGGCCAGCCTCGCCCACACCCCTCCCGAGGGGATGATTAATGGCGTCTCTTATGCCTTTTTTCGTGGCACTGTAATGATCAAATGTTGAACCCTGTATTAAACTGCCGTCTTTTGAACTAGAGTGAAATACCGCTAATCTTACAGGCGGGTATATGATTGCAGTAATTAAAATTACTGCAATCATTGAAACAATTCCGACACTAACGAATATAGCCCTTTGCCTGTTAAATTTTCTGTTTATATACGGCGCGACAAAGACAGCAGAAGAGGCGACCAGGCCCAGCATCGCTGCCCGGGAATGCGAAAGATATAGTCCGAGCACCATCGTAGTGTTACCTGCAGCATAGTACCATTTCTTAGTTCTCATTAGCTTTTCTATTCCTAGCATTATCGGAATTATGAGGTAGGCTCCAAATTCATTTGCGTCGTTAAGCGTTGAAAATGCTCGCCGTACGTTTGCATTATCATCTACTGTGCTGACTGGATTAATAGTGGTTACGCCGTTGTACCCAAAATTTGTCATGAAATTACTCGGTAGAATCAATGTTTGCACTACTCCAAAGAGTGCAACTAGGGTTGCGATCGCAATTACCCACTTTGACAGAAAGCTGCGAACATACGCAGTCTTCTCATCTGATTTAACAAAACCGTATATAAGTATCCGCACAATGAAAAAGAGTGCTATAAAGCGAAGATTAAATATGAGCCCGGCAAATCCAGATTTATTCTCGTAGGATTGGTTGATTATAAAAATAGTAAGGGTAAGGAGGGTGTACAGGGATGCGAACCATATCAGGCGATCCTCAATAAGTTTTTTGTGTATATCTGCCCTTACTAAGCCGTAGGTAATTGTAGCGATTGCTATCAGGCCAATAAGAACGTCTTTCCATATTTTTATAAGTGCGAAGTTCCTCGTAGATGAACCAACCATGGCCGCTATAAAAGGATGAATGGAAATGTAAGCAAAAAAAATAACAAGTAGTAGAATACTCGCATTTAAAGTATTTATTTTTATTGATTTAACCACATGTATAATTGTATCAGAGACTCAAAGTGAGCTGTAGTGAAAATACCACTTATGATCATTAGCGTCGTAGCTGCACGCGCCTCCTCCGCCTAGGTAATTCCATATGGTAACATAGATTTTACAACAATACATTGATATGCTATTACCTTTATGGTTAAATGTACTCAATAAGAAGAATAGGTCTTATGATTAATCCAATAAAAAAAACACGACATATAAAGAAAAAAATGATTATTGCGGTTGGCACCTTTGTAGTACTTTTAGGTGTTGCTGCCATATATTTTGTATATAAAAATCGCCCCACGACACCAGCTACAACCCCTACAACTCAAAAGCCTATCAACTACGCTCCCCCAACAAACGACGAGAAAACGGCGGGCGATCAAATTAAAAAACAAGAACTCGACTCCCAGAAACAGACTAGCGACGGTAGCAATAACACGTCATCTACCGTCCCTCTCGTGATCACAAGCACAAGCCAGAGTTCTGGAATGGTCTATATTCGCGTCATTATCCAAGAAGTTACCTCGACGGGAAGTTGTACGTTATCTATGTCAAATAGCTCAGGTGGTACATACACAGCGACCAGCCCAGTACAGTCGATGGCATCTTCAAGTACGTGTGAAGGTTTTAACGTTCCGGCTTCAAAGCTATCGCAAGGTGGTTGGGATATAAATATAAAGTATACTAATGGTACTTCATCAGGAGTAGCCTCAGGATCAATTACTATACAATGATTAAGAAAATAGTCCTCGCTCTCTTCCTTGCCCCTATCTTTTCCTTCTTGGCTGCCAGCTCAACAAGCGCCCTTGGTTTTGATCCTGGGAATATTGTTGACAACGCAACGCTTACCAATACATATACAATGAATGAGTCACAGATACAGGCTTTTCTAAATAGCAAAGTTCCCTCCTGTGACACTAATGGTACTCAGCCAGCAACCGACTTTGGCTATCCAAACCTTACTCATACTCAGTTTGCTATGCAGATCATGGGGTGGCCAGGGCCTCCGTACACATGCCTGAAAGACTATACAGAAAATGGCGTCACAGCCGCCCATATTATTGCCAGCCTCTCACAACAATACCAAGTAAATCCACAGGTACTGATCGTTACGTTACAAAAAGAGTCAAGCCTTGTAACTGACACATGGCCACTACCTAGTCAATATAAAACAGCGACAGGCTACGGATGCCCGGACAGTGGTCAAAATAACTCTGCAAACTGTAACTCGAACTATTTTGGGCTGACGAACCAACTTACACATACAGCGTACATGTACCATGCAATAATGACGCAAGACCCGAATTGGTACTCCCCTTACGTCGTGGGCGCAAACTATGTCCAGTATAATCCTAGAACTAATTGTGGTGGGACGAATATAAACATCCAAAACCTTGCTACTGCAGCACTCTATGACTATACTCCATATCAACCTAATCAAGCTGCGCTAAATGCAGGTTGGGGCACTGGTGATAGCTGCAGCTCTTATGGTAATAGGAATTTTTATCTATACTTTAGTAACTGGTTTAATTATGTAGACACTATCAGGGATGGTGTGACAATGAAGATTATCACACAACCAGATATGAATCCAGCGCTAGGAGAGACCATAACCTATAGTTATAGTCTTACAAACAACCTTTCATATAGTATTACGCTCGATGCAACGGGTGTAGTTGGTAGGCTTGGTAGCTATAGCGGGCAAAATGCAGACTTCGGATGGCAAAGCGGAGTCACTCTAGCCCCAGGAGAAACAAAAACCTTCACTGGAACAAAGAGGGTTACAGATGCAGGCGTACAGTATGTATGGCCCGCGATCAATTATCTTGGGTATTACGTCCAATATAATGCCCAAGGCGCTACTATTAATAGTCACACTCCTAGCTTATCTATTTCCCAGCAACCAACAACCACGACTAGCGCATACACTGGACAAACTATAGGATTTAACACTATAGTGACAAATAATGAGGCATACCCCCTAACTTACGACGCCCTGGGTATTCCAGTGAAGCTATCCAGCATTTACAATTATGATGCGGCCTGGGTTGGACCTGGAATTATTCAACCAGGACAATCAATTACTTTGTCTGGCCAAAGTAATTTAAATAAGCCTGGTCCATACACCTATTGGACCGCATACAATATCAACGGAAAATATTATACAACAGGCTCTACCGGGAGTATATCTGTAGTAGACGCAACTCCTAACTTCTCCGTATCACCTCTGTCGCTCTCGAGCACTACACCAGCGGTTGGCCAGAACTTGAGTGCGTCTTTTACAATTACCAACAACCTTCCGGTACCTATGGATGTGCAGCAGGTAGGC
>Ga0157376_10000049_pt1 | contig 104672 bp, 94 predicted proteins | sample M45metaG_FD_121801 | JGI IMG/M metagenome (GOLD analysis project Ga0157376, IMG submission 121801) | Miscanthus rhizosphere microbial communities from Kellogg Biological Station, Michigan, USA - M4-5 metaG | ecosystem: Host-associated > Plants > Roots > Rhizosphere > Soil | place: USA...
ACATCGAACCCGACATACTTAATCGCCTGATCCTTCATGGCAGCCGTCCCTTCCTTTCCTTCGGTCTTTGGCGATTCCGAACTTATAGGAAGGGGCGCGCTTTCAACATGCGTCTGTGCCACATTGGTCCTGCCGTTTGCGTGACTGCTGATACTTGGAAGAGCTGGTGTGGCACAGACACTCTTGTCTGTGCTTTTGCTAGGTGCAGCACCTGACATTGCTAACCCAGGCCGCCTCATCGCTGCTCCTCCCAATATCCATCTCCCGCGAAGAGGCCGAGGGATGCCTCCTCGGGATTCGGCATCGGCGAGCGCTCCGCTTCGTCCGTCGCCGCGTCGACTTCGCGTTTCGCGCGCGACTGGATCGCTTCGAAATCAGCAGTCGCGGCGACGCCGGCCTCCACGAGCGCTTTTTCAAATCGCACGACCGGATCCTTCACCGACCACTCCTCGATCAGCGACTGCGGCACATACGACTGGTTGTCGTGCTCAGCGTGGCCTTTCATGCGGAACGTCTTCGCCTCGATCAGCGTCACGCCTTCGCCGGCGCGGGCGCGCTCGACGGCGCGGCGGGCGGCGGCGTAGGTGGCCAGTACGTCGTTGCCGTCTACGGTTTCGCTGGCGCACCCGAACGCATGTGCTTTGTCGGCCAGCGCGCGCACGGCGCTCTGTTTCGACGTCGGCGTCGAATACGCGTAGCCGTTGTTTTCGAGGATCACGACGAGCGGCAGCCGCTGTACCGTGGCGAAGTTCATCCCCTCGTAAAACGCGCCGGTGGATGACGCGCCGTCGCCGATGAAGGCCATGCCGACGAGATTCTTTTTCTGCATGCGGCCGGCGAGGGCGATGCCGGCCATGACCGGAATCATGTCGCCGAGCATCGAAATCTGTCCGATGAAACCGTCGCGCGCGGGATGGCCGAAGTGGATGTTCAGCTCGCGGCCGCGCGTCGGCGAATCGCCCTTGGCCATGTACTGCTTGATGATGTCGGACGGTTTCGCGCCGGCCACGAGGATCGATCCCATATTGCGGATCAGCGGCTGAACGACGTCGCCCTGCTTGTAATCGAGCGCATACGCCGCCGCGACCGATTCCCCTTCCTGGCCGAGGGAGCGATAGAGACCGCCGATGACCTTGGACTGGCGGAAGAGCGCGACGAGGCGCTCCTCCAGCGTGCGCGTGAGCCGGAGGTAGTAGTCGATGTCGAGGAGTTGTTCGCGGGTAAGCCCGTAGGTTTCCATGCGGCGACGGCTCTTTTAATGGATCGCCGCGGGGTAAGCAAGTTGACCGTATGCTTCCGGCGTGGAATTGGCGGGAGCGCTGCTCGATCGCGGGCAATTGTGGATCGGGAACAACTGGCTGTTTTTGCTCATCGTGATCGCGGCGATCGCGGTTCCGCGCCGCATCACTTGGCCGGAACAGCTCGATCGATTCGCAGCGCGGCGACTCGTCTGGATGATCGTCTTCGGTGTCTCGCTCGCCGTCTCGCTCGGCAAAGTTGCGCGCGACGGCGTGACGCTGCCGCGCTATCACGATGATTTCGGCTACCTCCTCGCGGCGAACACGTTCGCCCATGGGCACCTGTCGTATCCGACGCATCCGTTCGCCGATCACTTCGAGACGATGCACGTCTTGCAGCGGCCTCGCTACGCGGCGAAGTTTCCGCCGGGCCAGGGGTTGCTGCTGACCGGCGGGATGGCGGCGGTCTGGCTGATGACGGCTGCCGCATGCGCCGCGCTCTGGTGGGCGCTTCGCGTCTGGCTCGGACCGCGCCTGGCGCTCATCGGCGGACTGGCCGCGGCGCTGCACCCGACGATGCTGCGCTGGTCGCAGGCATACACCGGCGGTGCGCTGGTCGCGTTCGCCGGCGCGCTGCTCTTCGGCGCGGTGGGCGTGCTGCGCGCGCGATCGTCGTGGCGCGCCGCGTCGCTGGCCGGCGTCGCGCTTGCGCTGCTCGCCGTCACGCGCCCGTACGAAGGACTCGTGCTGGCTGTCGCGCTCTTCGTCATCAGCAAGCCGCGCTTCGATCGTGCGCACGTCGTCGGCGCGATCACCGCGCTCGTCGCGCTCGTGCCGCTCGCGCTGTACAACCGCGCCATCACCGGCAGTGCCTTTGTCCTGCCGTATTCGATCTACGAAACGAAGTACGACCCGGTGCCGAACCTGCTGTTTCAGTCGCCGAATCCGATCGCGTCGTGGCCGAACGAGGAGATGACCTACAACTACAAGATCGTCTTCTATCGCTACTACCTGCGCGAGCTGGCGCGGCCGGTCGACGCCATCGCAAAAAAAGTGGACGTCATCCGCGTCGCATTGTTTGGTCCGGAGTCGTGGCTGCCGTCGGCGTGGTGCGTATTGCTCCTGCCACTCGTCGCGCTGCCGCGCGCATTGGCGCGGCGGCGCGAGGCGCGCCTGCTCGCGCTGGCGCTGCTCCTGTTCGCCTTCGCGCCGTTTTCGGTCAGCTGGTGGCTGCAGTTGCACTATCTCGCGCCCGCCGCGGCGCTCGCGGCGGCACTCATCCTCGTGCTGTGGGACGAGCTGGCGTCGATGCGGCGCGGCGGGTTGCTGGCGACCGCAGTGCTCGCGATCTTCGTCGTCAACGCAATCGGTGCCTGGTGTGCGGCGCCGCTGCAACCGGGCCTCGAGCCGCAGCGGCAGGCCATCGCGCGATCGCTCATCGCACGGGGCGGACAGCACGTCATCTTCGTCGCGCCCGACGTTTTCGACGCTGTCTACAACATCGGCGATATCGACGCGCAGCCGGTCGTATGGGCGCGCGACCTTGGTTCGGCACGCAACGACGCGCTGCGCGCCTATTACAAAAATCGCGGCGCGTGGAGACTCACGCGCCGCGATGGGGGAGTGGCGTTGTCTGCCTACTGATGGATCGAGTGCCCGGCCACGTCCTCGGCCGCTTCCATCATGGCCTCGGAGAGCGTCGGGTGTGCGTGGATGGTCTTGGCGATCGACTCGCTGGTCGCTTCCAGCTCCAGCGCCGCGCAGGCCTCGGCGATCAGCTCGGTCGCTTTCGGACCGACGATATGAACGCCGAGCAACTCGTCGTATTTTTTGTCGGACACGTACTTCACCAGCCCGCCCGCTTCGCCGAGGATCTTCGCCTTCGAATTCGCGGTGAAGGGGAACTTGCCGATCTTGACGTCGTAGCCGCGCTCCTTCGCCTTCTTTTCCGTGAGGCCGACCGAAGCCACCTCGGGATCGGTGTACGTGGCGTTGGGAACGTGGTCGTAGTTGATGGGACGCGGATCGAGTCCCTTCATGTGCTCGACGGCCAGGATTCCCTCGGCCGAGGCGCAGTGCGCGAGGGCGGGCGTGGGGACGATGTCGCCGATGGCGTAGATGTTCGGCTCGCCGGTGCGCATCAACGGATCGACCTGCACCATGCCGCGCTCGAGTTTGACCTTCGTTCCTTCCAGTCCGCAGTTCTCGGTGACGGCGCGGCGGCCGGTCGCGGAGAGAACGATCTCGACGTCGAAGGTCTGCTGCTTGCCTTTCGAGCTGACCACGACTTTGACGCCGCCGTCGCCGACTTCCGCCGATTCCACTTTCGCGTCGGTCAGAACTTCGATGCCCTTCTTCTTGAAGATGCGCGTGAACTCCTTCGAGATCTCTTCGTCCTCGATCGGCAGAAGATGCGGCATGACTTCGACGATGGTGACCTTGGTGCCGAAGCGGGCGAAGATCGAGGCGAACTCGCAACCGACCGCGCCGGCGCCGATGACCAGCATCGACTTCGGCACTTCGCTGATCTTGAGGATGTGATCTGAGTTGATGATCCGCTTGCCGTCGGCCTTGATGTGCGGCAGGTCTTTCGGCACGGAGCCCATGGCTAGGATGACGTTCTTCGTATTCAGCTTCTTGCCGTCGACGTCGACAACGCCTTTGCCGGCCAGTTTGCCGAAGCCCTGAATCCGCTCGACCTTGTTCTTCTTGAAGAGGAACTCGATGCCTTTCGCATTCGCATCGACGACGCCCTGCTTGCGGGTCTGGACGACGTTCCAGTCGAGATGGACGTCGCCGACGGTGATGCCGAACTCTTTCGACTTCTGAATCTTGGTCCAGATGTCGGCATTTTCGAGAAGCGATTTCGTGGGGATGCAGCCGCGGTGGAGACACGTGCCGCCGAGGAACGGATCCTTCTCGATGACGGCGACCTTCATGCCGAGTTGCCCGGCGCGAATACCGGCCACATAGCCGCCCGGACCGCTGCCGATCACCACCACGTCGTACTGTTGTTCTGCCAAGGAAACCTCCCGTGATCTAACGCGGCGCGCATTATATGCAGGTCATGAGAACCGCAATCGCGTGCGTTCTCTTCATCGCGGCCTCGGCGTTCGCGCATCCGAGCGTGAGCGTGGTCATCGATTCGAAGGGCAACGTCTACTACAGCGATCTGACGCAGATCCTGCGCGTCGCGCCGGACGGAACGCAGACGGTGGCCGTGCCGCACGTGCACTCGCACGAGCTCTGGCTCGATGCCGGCGACACGCTCTACGGCGAGAACGTCTGGTACAACGGCGAGACGCTGAACACCTGGGGCAACGCGGTGTGGAAGCGCACTCCCGACGGCCGCATCTCCTTCGTCCATCCCCCGCGGCCCGGTTTCAACACCGACTTCAGTTTCGTGCGCGACGCCGCCGGCAATCAGTACTTCGCCCTCCACGACCGCAACGAGATCCGCCGCAAGTCGCCGGACGGCCGCGTCGTAACGATGGCCCGCGCGCCGTTCAAAGACATCCGCTGGATGACCGTCACGCCGAACGGTACGGTCTACCTGATCGACCTCCTCGATCTCGTCCGCATCACTCCGGACGGCAAGGTGACCACGATCGCCCGCAACCTCGCCTCCCACGCCCTCATCGGCCACGACCGCCATCGCGTGCAGGGCCTCTGGGCCGATCGCGCGGGGAATGTCTACGTCGCCGCATCCGCGGATCGCGAGGTGAAGCGCGTCACGCCTGCGGGCCGGGTCGACGTTGTAGCACGATCGACGTTTCCGTGGTCGCCTTCGGGCGGCGCAATCGCGGCGAATGGGGATCTGTGGATTCTGGAGTACTCGGTGACGAATCAGCAGCGGGTGAGGAAGGTGGCAACGCCGGCGTCCGCGCCGGCGTCCCCCGCCTCGTGGAATCGATTAACGCACGCGGATGAGATACACCACTGCGCGAAACGGCGGCAATGGAAGACCTTGAGTCGTTACGCGAAAGGTACCATTGAGAGCGTGTGTGTGATCACATGCGCTCTCGGGGCTAGGCGTATCATTGACGGCCGCATTGCCGCCGAAGGCGTTACGAGCCTCATCCATGAATGGAGTGCAGTTGCGGACAACCATTCCTTGAGTTACACCGGAAATCGTTGCGTTGTCATCGTAGGGTTTGCCGCCGCCGATCGTTGTTGGTGTGTCTTGCGTGACATCAACTGTGAGGTCTAGCCCGAGCGGAAAACGGCCGGTAAGGTCAGGCAGTTTCCTACCGTTTAGCGGCGATTGCGGATCGTTAAGTAGCGCGCCGTTGGCGGGCACCCAGAATGGTCGAAGCGCCTGTACCTCAGCAGGTGTGAGAGTGACGGCCACGATCGCGCCTACCGGCGGAACGACGCGACGCAGTTGAGTCACCTGTCGTTCGAGGGCGGTAACTCGCTGCGTGAGTGTCTGAGCAGATACAGTACTAGCGGTTGTGAATGCTGTTATAAGAGCCAATGTGAGTATTGCCTTGCGCATGGAGTTATCCAACCTTTCGTTTCGCAAATCGTGACGTCCTGTCGCGGTGCGATAGGAGAGACGGACATGACGCAGCATTTCGCGTCTACCTAACTCGTCGAGAGCGTTGTCGCGCTACGTTCTTTCCCTGAGCCGCGCGGAGTGCGCGTTCGTTGTTGGCGGGCACTCGGCGGTGCTGGAGCGCGTCGAGCCCGCGTGAGCGTCGTGGCGAACGTCGCACGCTGCGCGCGATAACGAAGCCGGCTCGCGTGGGTGTCCTAGATTTCTGTCTCGATCGCGAGCGCTCTTCGGAGGCAGCCGCCCATGGCCTACTCGGCCGGCGGGGACGCCGGCGCTCCCTTGTGTTTACTCCGACGGCACGTATGTTGGGTCTTGCGTTGCGGCGTCGATGACGGAGCCGTAGGCGGTTACGCGGCCGGTTCCGCTTAACACTTTCACGGTGATCCGCGCGTTGTAGACCGTGCCGAGGCCGAAGCTTTTCAGGATGTCGTTGAATTGGATGAATTGGTTGGCGGCTAGCGATACCTGCGTTTTTGCTGTCACTTTCGAGTCGGGGGGGATGGCGGTGATCTCGACGGTGACCGGGCTGCCGTTCGTTTCGACGAGGCCGACGTTTGTGCGCATCTTGTCGGATGACTCGAGCTGGAGGATCTGCAGGACGCGATTGTCGGAGAGGCCTACCGATCCGGCCGGCGTCACGGCGGGGATGAACTGGCCGTAGGTTCCGTTCGAGGTCTGGTTGTAGGTGCGCGCGGTGACGGTCAGCTTCGAGCTCGATGGCGTGGTCACCAGCAGCGAGCCGCCGGAGTTCGTCAGGGCAAAGAGTTGCTGCAGAGCGTTGTCGACCGGGAGCACCTGGCCCGCGGGGATCGTGATCTGTTTCGTGCTGCTGGCGCCGGCGTTGCCGGGCTGCGGGAAGTAGGTGAGCGTGGCCGTGACGGACGTCGTCGTCGGATTGAAGAAGCGGATGTCGCTGCGCCAACTGGCGAAGCCGTTGTTGATGTCGGCGACTCCGGGGATGACGTAGCGCGTGGCCGACTCGCCGCCCTTCAGCACCGGGAAGACCATCAGCGGATCGTTGGTGAGATTGTCGATGACCGAGGCGTAGGCAGTCACTTTTCCGGTAGCGGAGACCACTTCGACTTCGAAGCGGCCGTCGGTGAGCGTGATGCCGTTTTCCGCGAGGAGGTTGCGCTGCTGGTGTTCGCCCGGCAACAGCGAGATCGAAATGGCGGGCGCCACTTCGGTGCCGGCATTGTCGAAGATGTGCACGAGGACGTTGGCCGGTTCGCCCGCGCCTTCGACGATGCCGAAGTTCGTGCGGTAGGCGGTCGATTGCGCGATCTGCTGCAGCGACAGGATCGTCTTCGGCGATCCACTCGGCGCCTGGGCGATGAATTGCGAGAAGGGGATGGCCGGGATGTATTGGCCGAAGGTGCCGGTGGGCGTGGAGTTGTAGGTGCGGCTGGAGGCGACGGTCTGGACGCTCACCGGCCCCGAGAAGTTGCTTTGCGTCGTCGTGAGCGGGCGGATTTCGAGAACGCCGAGGGCAGTGGAGTCGCCGGTGCCGAAGAAGCTGGTCAGGATGTCGTCGAGCGCCATCGTCGCGCCGGGATCGACCTGGATCGTCGTCGACTGGCCGGACTGCGTGGCGTCGGTGTGCGTGAGCGTGAAGAAGAGCTGGTACTTTATCGCCTGCGCCGAGGTGTTGGCGATGCGCACGTCGGATTCGAAGAGCGAGTCGCCGATGCCTGCGGCGTGGCCGACGGCGGGGATGATCAGCGAATTCGGCAGCGCCGTGTTCTTCCCCTGCGGCGCGACCGGCGTGACGGTGGTGACCGAAACGGGAACGGTGACCGGCGGCGTGGCGTCCTGCGCGATGACGCCTTTGCCCGCGGCGCCGATGGTGAGGATGACCGTGGCGGTGTTCGTGCCGAGTTTCAGTGCGGTCGGATCGGAGAGGACGGTCAGCGTGACGCCGGCGGGGCCGAGCGTGCCCGAGGCGGGCGTGACCGTCGCCCACGGTTTGTCGGCGTGCGCGGTGAAGGGAACCTCGGGTGTGCGCCCCGGGATGAAGATGGTCTGGTGGACGGCGCTCAGCGTTCCGACTTCGACGCTGGTCTGCTTGCGCGGCGTCTCGGGGATGACCGTGACGATGACCACGCGCGAGTACGGGCCGCGATCGTCATTGCAACTGCTGATGGCGCGAACGCGGTATAGCCATTTCTGCGCGGTCGTTGCGGCGGTGTGGGTGAACGCGGCGGAGAGATCGGTCACGACCTGCGTGGCGGCGCCGGAGAAATCGGTGAGTGCCGATTCCTGCAGCTCGTAGCTGGTGGCATTCGGAACGGCGCTCCAGCGCACGTTGTAGGTGCTGCCCGACGCCACCTGTGCCGGCGCATTGGCGCGAGGACGATCCGGCGTCGTGCACGGCGGCGGCGTGGCGAGAACGGTGAATGTGCTGGTCGCGGAATCGAGCGCCGGACACGAATCGAAAAATGCCTGGACGTGCCAGTGGATCGTTCCGCCGGGGACGTTGACCGTCAACTTGTTGACTGCAGTCGTGCCGATGACGCTTTCGTCTTCGTCATCGACCGCGGCCCACACTTTGTAGCCCGTGGCGTTTTTGACGTGTGACCATTCGAAGTGCACGGGTGACGCGAGGCCGGTTGCGCCGTCGGCAGGCGACAAGACGATGGGGCGCGTGTCATCGCAGGCTGTCTCGGACACGGTGAAGGACTGATGATTCGACTCCACCGGCGGGCAGCCGTTGAAGAACGCCACCACCCACCACTCGTTCCGCCCCTCGGCCACTTCCCGGGTGACCGAGGTGCGTGTGGCGGTTTCGGCGAGTGCGGTGGGCGCGCCGTCTTTGTTGCGGATCAACAGGACGTAGCCGACGGCGTTGCTGACCGGATTCCAGTCGAAACGCACCGGCGAGGTCAGGTTCGCCGCTCCGTCGGCCGGAGCGGTGAGCACCGGCGGATCGTTGACGCACGTTTGCGCCGGCAGCACGGTGAAGTGCGATTTGACAGAACGCATGGCCGGGCATCCGTCGAACACCGCCTCCACGCGCCATTCGACGGCGCCGGGTGGAACGAGATGCGTGATGGACGTGGCCGTCGTCTTCAGCACTTCCATGTCGTTGCCGTTGAGCGACCAGTGCACGCGATATTCGGTCGCGTTTGCGACGGCGCTCCAGACGAATGCCACCGGCGCGGTGGCGGTCGTGCCGTCGAGCGGCGCGATGATCTGCGGGCCGGCGGTCGCGCAGCCGGCGGACGGGATTACGAACGTTGCTCTGGCCGAATTGACGGCGGGACAATTCTCGAAGAGCGACTCGACGAACCATGTGCCGGCGCCGGTAAGCGTCCCGAAGTCGTGCGGCAGTTTCGTGTCTTTGGTGAAGCCGATGTCTGTGAATGGCTCGCCGTTGAGCGAGACCCAGACGCGATAGAGGACGGCGGATGAATCGGTGGCGGTCCAGGTGAACGTGATCGGATTCGACGCCTGCGCGCCGTTGATGGGCGAGGTGGGCGTGACTGCTTGATGCGTACCGCAATTGGCCGCCGTCGACACGGTGAAGTGCCGGTGCGCGGAGAAGGTGGAGTCGCAGCCGTTGCTGAAGAGCGTTTCGACGTACCACTCGTCCGCGCCGCTCGGCAGTTGCAACTGCTGCGACGTTCCTCCGATGCTCGCGCGCGCGGCCAGAATCGGCGAACTGCCGTTGACGGAGATCCAGAGCCGGTAGCCGGTCGCTCCGGTGACCGCGCTCCACGACAGCGTGACGGGAGAGGTCACCGTCGCACCGTCGGCGGGGGAGTTAAGCGTGGCCGTGGCGCCGCAGATCGTCTGCGTGCCGCTGGTGAACGTCGATTTCGCGGAGACGACGTCGGGACAGCCGGCGAACGTCGTCACCACCCACCACGTCACCTTGCCGCCGGGTACGAGTCGCGTCAGTGAAGTCGACGTCGTCGCGCCCGCGAGATCGCCGGAGTCGTCATCACCTTCGGCAATGTAAAGCTGGTAGCCGGTCGCGCCGGCCACCGCGGTCCATTGGAAGGTGACCGGCGAGGTCAGCCCGGTCGCGTTGTTGGCCGGCGAGATCAGCGTGGCGGGATTGGTGCTGCAGGTCACCGGCGTGGTCGACGTCAGCGTGAAGATCTTCGAAAACGTCGATGACGGGCAGTCGCCGAAATCGGCTTCGACGTACCAGGCCAGCGGGCCTTGCGGCACGGGGACGGTGACGTGCGTTCCGCCGGTCTTGCCGAGGACGAAGCGGTCGTTGCTGCTGGTGGTGCTCGAGGTGAAGCCCCACACCACGTAGTTCGTTGCACCGGGGACGACGTCCCACTCGAAGCGGACCGGCGAGGTGAGTCCGGTCGAGCCATTGGCGGGCGTGAGCAGCGTTGCCGACTGCGGATTGGTCGGGCAAACTCCGGCGCTGACGACTTTGAACTGTCCGTGCGCCGAGGCGAGCGAGTTGCATTTGTCGGCGCCGGTTTCGACCCACCAATCGACCGACGCGCCGTTGGGAAGATCGCCTTCGTAATGCGAGTCGCGCGTGACGGCGATGACCGACGCGGCCGCGCCGTTGATCGACGCGAAGACTTTGTAGAACGTCGCGCCGGAGACATCGCTCCAGTCGAAGCTGACCGGCGTATCGACGGTGGTGTTGTTCGCCGGCTTGACCAACGTGGCCGGCGCGGTCGGGCAGGCGACTGTCGGAGCGACGGTAAAGCTGAAGACGTTGCTGGACGTCTTCGCGGTCGTGCAGTTCGGCGGGAAGGCATCGACCGACCAGTAGTAGGTTCCCGCCGGCAGCGCCTGCGCGAAGGTGAAGCTGGTCGAACTGCTGTTGACCACCGGATCGCTGGCGGTCGGCGCGGGCGGGTTCTGCGTGCCGATGTGGAGCAGGTACTTGTCCGCGCCGGTTGATGGCGACCAGGTCAGCGTCGGGGTCGAACTGGTCGTGCTGTTATTGGCCGGGCCGGTCAGGTTGAACGACCCCGGCGCATTGCAGGCCGCGGCGGCGGTCTTGAAGGTCGCGCAGCCGCTGGCCGTGGCCGGACAACTGCTGGTGGCGCTCTTCTTCGCGACGACGCGCCATTCGTACGTCGTGCTCGGCTGCAGCGTGCTCGGATTGAAGCTCGTGTTCGACGTCGTGAACTGCCTAGTGCCGGTGCACGCTCCCGATCCCGACACGCCGAGGTAGACGTCGTACTGGCTGGCGCCGCTGACGGCGCTCCAGGTCAGCGTCGGGTTGAAGACGTTCTGCGAGCCATCCGAGGGCGACTGGATGCTCGGCGCGCCGGTCAGGCAGTTGACGGTGAACTGCTTCGTCACCGACAGCAGATTGCAGTTCGCGAAATTCGCCCGAACGAGCCAGGTGTATTGCCCCGAGGAGAGACCGTTCGCTGGCCCGCTGCAGGAGTTCGCGGTCGTCGAGCAGATGAGATTGGCCTGTGCGGCGCCGTTCGACGCATAGACGTCGTATCCGGTCACGCCGCTCGTCGGCGATGGCGACCAGCTGAACGTGATCGGCGTGTTTTCGTTCTGATTCGTTCCGATCGGAGACTGCGGGACGGGCGCGACGCCCGTGGGACATTGCTGCGCAAAGGCGTGTCCGCCGAACGCCGCGAAGGCGCACAGCAGTAGTGCAAATCGAACTCTCATGTCGATCCTCGGTGGTTGGTTAGACGGCGCGAAGCAATGGGCGTTGACGCGAATGTAGTGTGCGGCCCCTTTTCCGTGGGTGACCCTGCTCACGTCCTCAATGGTATTTATTGCCTCCAGTGCTGAAGAGCACTACGGCCTCGTCTGTGCGAATCGTGCCCTCGGCACGCAACGTCCGCAGCGCCAGCAGCGCCGCTCCTGCCTCCGGACCGGCATCGATGCCTTCGCTGGTCCGCAATTCTGCCGCGGCGGTTTCGATCTGCGCTTCATCCACGGCAATCGCGCCGCCGTTGGAGTCGCGCAAGGCGCACAGCATGAGGCGATCGCCGATCGCGCGCGGAACGCGCAGTCCCCACGCGCCGGTCTTCGGCGACTCCCACTCCGGCGCGGTTTCCAGCCCTTCCTCGAACGCGCGGACGACCGGCGCGCAGCCGTTCGACTGCACGCTGAACATGCGCGGACGTTCGGAACCGATCCAGCCGAGGCGCTCCATCTCGTCGAACGCCTTCCACATGCCGATCAGCCCTGTGCCGCCGCCGGTCGGATAGAGGATGACGTCGGGAAGCCTGCCGAGGTCTTCGATCAGTTCGTATCCCATGATTTTTTTTCCTTCGACGCGATACGGCTCCTTCAATGTCGAGAGATCGAAGCCGCCGTTTTCGGCGATGTACTGAGCCACGCGTTTGCCGGCGTCGGTGATGACGCCCGCCACGAGCTCGACCTGCGCGCCGTAGCCGCGGCATTCATTGACGATCGACTGCGGCGTGTCGCGCGGCATGGCCACGAACACCGGCAGTCCCGCGCGCGCGCCGTACGCGGAAAGCGCCGCGCCGGCGTTGCCGGCCGTCGGTGCAGCCAGACTGCGCGCGCCGAGGCGTTTGGCCATCGACACGGCGGCCGCCATTCCGCGCGATTTGAACGAGCGCGTCGGATTCTTCGACTCGTCCTTGATCCAGACGTTGTCGTGATGTTGTGACTTCAAAAGCGGCGTGATGCCTTCGCCGAGCGTGACGATCTCGCTCTCATCGTCGACTGGAAGCACTTCGCGATACCGCCACATCGTGGCCGGACGGCTGCGAATCTCATCGCGCAACTCCGGCGATTTGGCGATGTCGTAGCGAACGAGCAGCGGCGCGGAGTCGTTCGGACAGAGGTTCATCAGCTTGTCGATCGCGAACGTGGCGTCGCATCGGGAGCAGGTGAGTTGAGCGGGGAAACGGCGTGTGATCATTGGGGGCGCATCGTATGACAACAACAAAAAGGGCCGCCGAACGGCGGCCCTTTCAAATCAATCGCGTAACGTTTACTGCCCCTTCTTCGCGTCCGCCACCGCTTTGTCGAGGCCTTTCTGCATCTCGTCCATCGACTTCTGCGCGTCGCCGGGCTTGTCTTCCCACTTCGACAGCTCCGTACCGAGCGCGTTGAGCGCGCCGTCGTACTTGGCGATGAGCTGTTGGTTGTAGGCGACCGAGGGCGAGAGATTCGCGGCCGAGTCCTTCTTCATCTCGGCGCGCTGCTTGTCGTAGTTATCCATCATCTCTTTGTACATCTTCTTCGACTGGTCGTCCTTGGCCTCGTCGTACGACTTCTTCATCTGCGTGTACGCGTTGTCGAACGACGCGTTCGTGGCCTCGGCCATCTTCGACATCATCGCGGCGCTGCTCGCGGCCAGAACCTGCGACTTCACCCAGAGATACTCCTGCGTGTTGTAGCCGAGGTCTTTGGCGGCGCGGATGTCGGCGGTCATCATGTCGGCGGCGGAGCCCATGGTCTTGAAGCCTTCGATCATTCCGGCGATCGACTTGTCGCCTGCCTTCTTCGCGGCGTCGGCGTGGGCCTGCGCTTCCTTGCGCGCCACCTGCGCGATGTCCTTCTCATGGCCGCGCACTTTGAGGTACATCTGCATCTGCCCGTCGGTGAGTTTTCCGTCCGAGGGCGGGGTGTACTTGTCCTTGGAAACGTCCTTCATCAGGTCGATCGTGCTGTGCTTGTCGAGGTCCTGAGAGATCTTCGCTTTGTCGAATGCTTCCTTCGCTTTGCAGCCCGCGAGGGCCATGGACAGCATGAGTACCGCGGAAAGAGTCCGGCGCATTTGTTTCCTCCAAATAAGATGTTTGGCGATTGTAAATTGAGCGGTGAATTCTGGCAAGTCAGGAATCGAGCAGCCGGCGCAGGCGCGCAGTGAGATCGCCGAGGTCGCGAACGATTTCCTCGATCTCGACGCGGTGCGACTCGCGAATGGAGTCGAGCTCCGACTGCAGCGAGGTCACCTTCTGTTCGAGGAGCGAGATCTGGTCATCAGCGACCGGCTCGTCCATGATCGCGACGGCAGTCTCTTCGACCGGCACCAGCGCCTCGGCATCCAACTCTTCGACATCGTCCATATCGACCGGCACCGCCACATTGCCCGACATCGTGGACGGACGTTCGCGCCCCTCGGACAGCAACTGTTCGAGCGAGACTTCCTCCATCCGCTCGTAGCTGCTGTCGACCTGCGACTCGGGGAATGGGACGGAGTCGGCGAACGGATTCGGCGTCTCCTGCTGGGCCTCGGGCTCCGGTGCCGGTTCGGGCTCCGCTTTCGTGGCCGGCTTCGTTTTCTCCACCGGAATCGGCTTCCCCTGCAGCCGCGCGTATAAATGCTTGGCGGTGATCTTGGAGACGAGATGGAAGGTCTCCATCACGCCCTCACCCTTGATCGCGGCGGCCTCGGTGTACGGATAGCCTTCAAGGCCGAGCGCTTCCTGCAACTCCTCGACCGGCAGGACGCCGGGGAGGTCGCGCTTGTTGAACTGGACGATGATCGGCGTGTCGTTCGGATCGATGTTGTTCTGCTCGAGATTCTCGAGAAGGTTGGCGAAACTCTCGCGCGTGGAGTCGACCATCGACGGCTGCGAGTCGGCCACGAAAACGACGGCGTCCGCGCCCTTCAAAACGAGCTTGCGCGTTTCGTTGTAGAAGACTTGGCCGGGCACGGTGTAAAGCTGAATCTTGAGGTTGAACGCGCCCACGCGGCCGATGTCGACCGGCAGCAGATCGAAGAAGAGGGTGCGGTCGGTCTTCGTGGCCAGCGACAGCATCTTTCCCTTCTGGCTGGGATCGAGCTTGTCGAAGATGACCATGAGGTTGGTCGTTTTTCCGCACAGGCCAGGACCGTAGTAGACGATCTTGGCAGTCATCTCGCGCGTCGCGTGATTGAAAAGGACCATCGGTATCTCGGGTCGGAAAGTATCGCATACATAGAATGACCGCATGGCCGACGACGACGAGGACGACGATCCGATCGAAATCCCGATCACCGATACGCTCGATCTCCATCCGTTTCGCCCGAACGAGATCCGCGATGTGGCGCACGAGTACCTGCTCGAAGCACACGCGCGCGGCTTCCGTCAGGTGCGACTCATCCACGGCCGCGGCATCGGCATGCAACGCGAAAACATCCGCAAGCTGTTGGCGTCCCTCGATTTCGTCGAAGCCTTCCACGACGCGGACGGGAGCGGGGGAGGTTGGGGCGCGACGGTGGTGGTGCTATCCGCAGATGACGCAGATGGGCACAGATAAATGGCCTCGAATCCGCTAGAGTTCGCGTCAGCATGTCGACCCTTTTTGAAGAACTGAGCCGCGTCAAGACGTACGAATACACGGAGGAGGATGTCCGTGGATTCGAGTCGCTGCACGATGAGATCCGGGCGCTGAAGAAGGAGCGCAACGCGGTCATCGTTGCGCACAATTACTACCGGCCGGAGATTTTGAAGGTCGCTGATTTCGTCGGCGATTCGCTGGAACTGGCGCTGATGGCGTCGAAGGTGAAGGACGCGGACGTCATCGATTTCTGCGGCGTTCATTTCATGGCCGAGACGGCGAAGATCGTCAATCCGTCGCGGACGGTGCTGCTGCCGAATCTCGCCGCCGGATGCCAGCTCGCCGACTCCGCGCCGGCTGAGGATTTGAAGAGACGGATCGCGGAACTGAAGACAGAGTTCGACGACCTGGCCGTCGTCAGCTACGTCAACACGACCGCGGCGGTGAAGGCGCTGTCCGACGTAATCGTCACGTCCGCGAACGCGGCGAAAGTCGTGCGGACGCTGCCGAACAAGAACATCCTCTTCGTTCCCGATCGCAATCTGGCGCGGCACGTGGCCGAGCAGGTGCCGGAGAAGAACATCATTCCGTGGGAAGGGTTCTGCTACGTGCACCAGCAGATCACGCCGCACGAGGTGGCGCGGATCCGCGAGGCCGATCCGGAGATCGAGATCCTGGTCCATCCCGAATGCCGCGCCGACGTCGCCGCCCTCGCCGACGCCGTCCTCTCCACCTCGGGGATGGTGAAGTACGCGAAGGAGCGGCCGGGCAATCGCTTTCTCGTGGTCACCGAATGCGGCCTCTCCGATCGCCTGGCGATGGAAGTGCCGGACAAGACCTTCGTCAAAGGCTGCAAGCTCTGCACGTTCATGAAGGTGACGTCGCTCGAAGACGTGCGCGATTCGCTGAAGTACATGCGCTACGAGATCGAAGTGCCGGAAGAGATTCGCGTCCCCGCGGATCGCGCTCTGCAGCGGATGTTCGAGGTGACCGAGGGCGGAACGCTGCGCAGCGAGATTTTTCGGAAGTAGCTGTCGAAGTGACAGCTACTTCCGGCATTAGCTATTCGCTGCTGGTCTTCCACTCCTCTTTGTCGACCTTCCACGCGCCGCCTTCTTTGACCATGGTGATCGTGCCGTTCGAGGTCTGATCGCCGTCCTTGCCGGTGGCCAGCAGCGTGGCGGTATTGCCGTCGACGGAGCCTTTGGTGACCTTGATGCCTTTCGGCTCCATGGCCTGGATGAGCGGGAAGAGCTTCTTGAAATCGGGATCGGACGACGCTTCCTTCGCGCGGCTCGCGGTGATGCCGCCGAGGAAGGCTTTCATGTCGCCGCCGCCGAGGAGCTTGAGGTAGGCCATGTAGGCCTTGCCGGGATCGCCGCCGCCGGCCGGCAGCGGAGTTCCCTTGAGAACGGGCGGCGGCGGAGGACCGGCGGGCTTGCCGACGGGGAGATCGAACGTGGCGCTGTACTGGAACTTCTCGTCGAAGAAGTCGTCCATCTTCGGCATCTTGATGCTGCCGGCGACGTGCGTCGGCGTCATCGCGGTCAGGTCGAGCTTCTGCGTTCCGACGCTGGAGAACTGCTTCATCTTCTTGAAGGCCGGACTGAAGACGGTGCCGCTGATGATCTGCTTGTCGTCGTCGATCGTGGCGGTGAATCCGCTGAGCTGCTGCTTGTCCTGCGCCTGCATCAATTCGATGTCGTCGGACGCGGCGGCGGGAGACAGCTCCTGATCGGTGAAGGTGAGTTGCAGCACCTGCTTCTTCTTGTCAAAGGGACTCTTGCGCATCTGCGCGTAGGCATGTTTGAGCGCGAACGTCTTGCCGTTCGCGCTGAGCGAGCCAGTGACGGTGCCGTCAGCGGCGAGTGCGGGGAGGGAAACGGCGGCGAGAACGAGCGCCAGGGACGAGCGGAATCGATGCATGCTCAATGACCTCCGGTTTTTGGTTGTGCAAGATATGACATCGGCGGGATGGGAACTGTGATCGCGGTCAACAAACGGGCTTGAACCACAGAGACACAGAGAACACAGAGAATCCCTCTGTGTCCTCTGTGCCTCTGTGGTTCCAACTGGTTTCGCTAAACGAGGCCCCGCTCGCGCAGCTCCCGTTTCACGAACGCGTACAGGATCGGCGCCATCACCACGCCCGCCACTCCGAAGGCCGTCTCGCCGAGGAGGATGGCCATCAGGATTTCCCACGCTTGCGAATCGGTCTCGCCGCCCACGATGCGGGAGTTCGTCAGGTACTCGAGCTTGTGGATCACTATTAGAAAAACGAGCGACGCGATCGCGATCGCGGGTGAGATGCCGAGGGAGAGGATCACGATCACGGTGTTGGAGATCAGATTGCCGAGGACCGGGATCAGGCCGCAGACGAAGGTCACGAAGACGATGGTCGTGGCGAACGGGATGTGCCGGCCGAACAGCGGCAGCGCCACGAGGACGTAGATCGCGGTGAGCGACGTGTTGAGCAGCGAGATTTTCACCTGCGCGCTGGCGATCTGGCCGAAGGCGCGAGCGAAGCGCTCCATCTTCTGGTCCAGCGCGGCGCTGAGCGTGCCTGGAACGCGATCGATGTGATGCGTGACGTGGCGGAAGAAGACCAGCACCGCCAGCAGCATGCCCATGACCATGTGTACGAGGCCGATGCTGACCGTGCCGCCGGCGATTTTGAGCGTCTCGGCGTGCTGCTTCAGCCAGTCCGCCAGCGCCGTCTTGATCGTGTCGGCATCGGTCATGACCTCGGGGATCAGATCCTCGCCATAGCCGCCGAGCCAGGCGCGCGTCGACTGCAGGATGTCCGACATCTTGGTCATGATGGCCGGGATGTTGTCGACGTGATGGCGGAGGAATGAGACCAGCAGCGCGATCACGCCGACCATCACGCCGCCGCCGACGAGCGTGACCAGGATCAGCGCCAGCGGACGGGCTGCGGTGCCTGGCATCCGCTTTGAGAATGACCGCGAGAGGCGGTCGAGGACGAGATAGAGCACCAGCCCGCCAACCACGCCGGGCACGAGGTGCCGGAACATGACGAAGAGAAAAAGCCCGGCGAAGATGATCCACGCGGCGATTTCTTCGTTGGACGGGCGCGGACGCGGCGAGTCCTTCTGCGTTTCGGGAACCTCGTCCGGATCGGGCGGGACGAGTGGGAACGGATTCGTGCTCATCTGTTTATCGATTGTAGAGGGCGGGTCAAATCGAACGCTTCGTAAAGATACGGCGTAGTCTGGACACTGTTTCCGACGGCGCGTGATGGTCGACTTTATCGAGATGCCGGAGTTTCCCCGCGAGATCGCGGATGCACTGCGAATCGCACTTCGCGGCGAGACGGCGCCATGGCCGCAATCGATCGGCGAGGATGAGTCGCACTCGCTGGCCGTGCATGGCATGTTACCGCTCGTTTTTCGCCTCGGCGGAATCGCGTCGCTTCGCCAGCAGGCGCTCGACGCCGCCGTCATCGAAGCGCTTCGACTCGCGGACTTACGCGAAGTGTTAGCAGTCCTCGGCGGTGCGCCGATCATCATGAAGGGAACGGCGCTGGCGTACTCGATTTACCCGGCGCCGGAGTTGAGGCCGCGATCGGATACCGATCTGCTGATCGAGCGCGGCGAGATCGACCGCGTGCGTCGCGCGCTCACGTCGATTGGCTTCGACGAGACGCCTACCAGCGGCGACGAGCTCGGCGTTCGCCAGCATTCGTTCTCGCGTCATGATCGTTTCGGCGTGCGACACATTTACGACGTGCATCTCGACATCGCCAACAACGCCGTCGTCTCCGATGCGCTTCGTTATGACGAGCTTCGCGCGCGCGCCATCCCGCTGACGGCGATTTCGCCGGATGCGTTCGGGCCGTGCAACGCCGACGCGCTTCTCCATGCCTGCATTCATCGCGTCGTCCATCACCACGACAGCGATCGGTTGATCTGGCTGTACGACATTCATCTGCTTCGCGAGCGGATGACGGACGACGAACATCGCCAATTCCGGGAGCTCGCTGCGGAACGGCGAGTGACGGCGATCTGCGTGGCGAGCGTGGAAGCTGCCAATCGCGCGTTCGGCGGAGCCGCGTTGCCTTCCGGATTGCGAGCAACCGGCGATGAGCCGTCGTCAGCATTTCTCGATCGCCATCGGCGGTACAGCGCGGTGATCGCGGGCGACCTGGCGGCCCTGCCGGGGTGGCGCGCGCGGTTTAAACGACTGCGTCAGCTGGCGTTCCCGCCGCCGAGTTTCATGATGCAGAGCTTCGGCGCGCCGTCGCGCGCTTTGCTGCCGCTGCTGTACGCGTACCGCGGATTGCGCGGTGTGAGACGAATGTTCCGGCGGATCGCATGAGAAAGCTGCTGCGGCGGTGGGGTGAGCTGACGGCGATCGAGCGGATGCTTCTCCGGCGTGCGGTCATCGCGTCGATCGTTGCCCGGATCGCGCTCATCGTCGTGCCATGGAAACGGCTGGCGGAAAGAAGGACGCCCACGCGTAGCAGCGCGATCACAGCGCCCGCGGCCATCACGCTCGTTCGCTGGGCCACAGAAGTTTGCGCGCGGCGGATTCCTTTTCAAACGTGTCTCTCCTCCGCCCTGGTCGCGCGCGAACTCCTCGCATTCCTCGGCATGCAATCGACGATCGAGGTCGGTAGCTACCTCGATGAACGCGGCGCCATTGCCTTTCATGCATCGGTGACTTCGGGCAGCATGACCATCTGCGGCGAGCGGCCGATGACCGTTCTGGCCTCGATCACAAGCTCATGACTCCGTTCGTGGCCATCATCGGCTCGCGCGGCAATTCGTTCTCTCCGCAACCCGAAACGCGCGGGACGTTGACGCTGCTGTCCGATGCGCGCATCGACGAAGGAGGGTCGATTCTCGACGCGTATGAAACGTGGGGCGATGCCTGCGTCGATCGTCTCATCGGCGACTTCTCCTTCGCGATCTGGGACGCGGCACGGCGGCGTCTCTTCTGCGCGCGCGATTTCATCGGCATCCGCCAGCTCTACTACGCGCGGACGGCGAGCGCATTCATCGTCAGCAACGCCATCGCTCCGATACTCCAGCATCCCGAGATTTCCGGCGAGCTCGAAGAATCATCGATCGCAAAATTTCTCATCGGCGGGACGAGCGAGTTCCCGGTTGACACGTTCCATCCGCAGGTCAAACGACTGCCGCCGGCGCACACGCTGGCGTGGGAGGGCCAGCGGTTGGACGTCCGCCGTTACTGGTCGCTTCCGCTCGACGGCGCCATTCGCTATCGCGACCCTCGAGATTACGTCGCGCACTTTCAGGATGTGTTCGATAGCGCGGTGGCCGATCGTCTGCGCGGTGTCGATGCCGCCGCGGCGATGATGAGCGGAGGATTGGATTCGACCGCCGTCAGCGTGACGGCGCAGCGAAACCTCGCCACTCCGCTTCGCGCGTACACGACCAGTTTCGCAACGATGCTTCATGACGAAGAAGCGTCATGGGCCGCGCGTGTGGCGGAGGCGAGCGGGATGATTCATAAGGTGGTGGCGCGCGATGAATGTGCGCTCTTCGAAGATGCGTCGTCATACCGCCGCGCCGAGCCGTTCGAAGATCCGCTGGCCAGTGTCTTTCTCGATCTCGTGCGCGATGCCGCGCGGCATGCGCCGGTGATGTTTGCAGGGGAGGGCGGCGACGTTCTCTTCTACACGTCGCACGGGTACTTTCCCGGACTTTTGCGCCACGGACGCCTGCTGCAGTTCGGAATCGACATCGCCTCGCATGCGTGGCGCAATCACGAGCTTCCGCCACTGAATCTGCGCGCCGTGGTGAAGAAGTGGTTTGGGGCGGCGCCGAAGAGGAGAGCTGCGTTCCCGCCGTGGATCCGGGAGGACATTTCGCATCGTTATTCTTTACGGGAGCAATTCCAGTCCGAAAGCGATATCGGTGAATTGCATCCGGTGCGGCCCGAAGCGCATCGCGCGCTGATGCAGCCGTTCTGGCAGCGTCTGTTCGAAACGTGGGATCCGAACGAGACCGGCATCCCCATTCGCATCGTCTATCCCTTTTTCGATCAGCGCTTGGTCGAGCTTCTCTTCGCCTTTCCGCCGATGCCGTGGTTCGCGCGCAAACATCTCCTGCGCGAAGCGATGAGGGGACGCCTTCCGGAGGAAGTTCGCCGGCGGCCAAAGACGCCGATGGCTGGCGATCCTCTGCGCATCGTCATGCGCCGTTCCATCGGGCAACTGCGCGATATTCTCGACGCTGTGTCGGAAATGGCGGACTTCATCGACGCCTCAAAACTGTTGGGCTATCTCGAATCGGAAGACGGCGATGGAAGCAGCGATCTGCTGGCCGCGTCCCCTTTTTGTCTGGCAAAATGGTGGAGTGCACGCAAGGCGGCGCAAAGCGGCATTGCGGATGCATCCGAAGAGTCATCTGCATAAAAGATGAAGAAAAAAATCTACATCCCGCCGAAGCTGATCGTCTATGGCGACGTCCGCCAACTGACGCGCGCGCTTGCCCACTTCGCTCCCAATAAAGACGGTGGTCCGAACAACACCAAGACGTAGCCGGTGATGACGCGTTTCGATCAGACGCTCTTCGGCCTTCACGTTCGTTCCACCCATCCCATTCCCTTCGCGCTTTCCGTCGCTCAAGGAGCGCCCGACGTCATCGCTACGTTTGGCTCGATGCCGGAATGGCTCGTGGAAACTGAAATCGTTCCCAGCCGCATGGAGCGGGACGAGTCGCCGTACGCGCTGAGCCGCGCGGGCGAGGCGTATCTGTTCGATTATGCCGATGGAACGCGGATCGTCGTGAAGCGCGATGCGGTCTGGATGACGTGGCGCGAGCCTTTGAATTTCGACGACGCCTGTACCTACCTCGTAGGCGCTGGGTTCGCGCTTCTGCTGCGTCTGCGCGGCGCGGCATGCGTGCATGCGAGCGCCGTGAGCATCGGTGATCGCAGCGTTGCCGTCGTCGGGCCGGCGGGCTCCGGCAAATCGACCATCGCCGCGGCGCTCGTTCGCCGAGGTGCCACGCTGATCGCTGAAGACGTTCTGCCGCTGACGCTGCGCGATGGCCGCATCGTCGCCGTTCCAGGCTATGCCGGAATTCGTCTCTGGCCGGAAGCGGTGGAGTTGCTGATGCAATCGCGCGACGCGCTGCCGGGCATCAGTCCGACCTGGGACAAGCGCATTCTCGAACTCGATTCATCGCAATGCGCCAGCGCGCCGCTGCCGTTGTCCGAAGTCGTCTTTCTCGAAGATCGCGACGCCTCGCTCACGCCGGCGGAAGGAGCGATGCGGCTGGTGGCGAATTCGTATCGCAGCGAAATGCTCGACGCGGAAATGCGGCGACGCGAGTTCGCAATCTTCAGTGAGCTCGCCGCGTCGGTCCCGATGCGCTCCATTCAAGCAACGCACGACCGCGATCCCGATATCCTCGCCTCGCTATGTACGACATCCACGATCACGGCCGGATGATCGCCGACCGCGTACGCGGCGATGCCTACGCGCGCGCGATCGCCGCCACCGTTCGTCGCGATGACGTCGCCGTCGACCTTGGCACCGGCACCGGCGTCTTCGCCGTCCTGGCGTGCCGCGCCGGCGCGCGGCGCGTTTACGCGATCGAATCGTCGGCCATCATCGAAGTGGCGCGCGAGATCGCGGCCGCGAACGGCTGCCTCGATCGCATCGAGTTTCTCCACTCCGACTCGCGCAAGGTCGAACTTCCTGAAAAAGCGAATGTGTTGATCGCCGACCTGCGCGGCACGATTCCGTTCTTCACATCGTCGCTCGACACGCTCATCGACGCGCGCGATCGCTTTCTCGCGGAAGGGGGCGTGTTGATTCCGCAGCGCGACATCGTCTTCGCCGCGCTGGCCGAATCGGCCGAAGCGTATGAGGTGCACGATCTGTCGTGGGAAGGGATCGACCTCGCGCCGGCGCGGCGTCTCGCGGTCAACGGCATGAAGAAGCGGATGATCGAGCGGGAAGAGTTGATCTCCGAGCCGGCCATCGTTGCCACGATTGATTACGCCACCGTCGCAACGACCGATTTCGAAGCCACGATCGAGTTGCGCGCCACGCGCGACGGCATCGCGCATGGCTTTGCGCTCTGGTTCGATACGCTGCTCGCTCCCCAGATCGGCTTCTCGAATGCGCCCGGTTCGGCGCCGACCATCTTCGGCCGTTCGTTCGTTCCGTTCGAAGCGCCGGTCGAGATGAGGCAAGGCGACGCGATCGTCGTCGATCTCGCCGCGCGCTTCCTGCGCGATGCCGATGACTATCTCTGGCGCTGGAACACCATCCTGAAAACGCGCGACGGCCAGTCGCGTGCGCTCTTCCGGCAATCGACCTTCTTCGGCCAGCCGTGGAAGTTCGGCATGGCAGAATGACGATCGTGCGAGCGATTCCGCAGGGCATCATCTTCAAGAAGGTCGGCGAGGAGATGGTCCTGCTCGATTTCGAGCGCGGGATCTATTACGGACTCAATCCGGTCGGCGCGCGCATCTGGGAGTTGTTCGCCGACGGGAAGAGCATGGACGAGATCGTCGATGTGCTGACCGAGGAATTCGATGTGGAACGAACGGATGCGAAGAAGGACGTCGAGGCGTTGATGGACGATCTTGTGGCGAATGGGCTCGTCAGCGCGGAGTGAGAGTTGCCGCACGCACATGAGCGTGTGACAATGCCCGGCAGCCGGCCAGCGGCCAATCAACTATGGATACCCGAGTCTTCGCGCACCGCGGCGAGTTTGCGCTGCGGCAGGTAGGCACAGAAAGCATTCTCGTTCCCGTTCGGAATCACGTCGGCGATCTCGACTCCGTCTACGTCTTTACGGCCGTCGCGGCGCGCATCTGGTCGCTCATCGACGGCGAGCGCGACGTCGATTCCATCGTGGCCACGATCAGCAGCGAGTACGATGCGGAGCCGAACGTCATCCGCGCCGACCTCGACGAGCTCCTCGCTTCGCTCGAAGGTGCCTCGCTGATCGGCGCGGCCATCGAGACAAAACCATGAGCGCGATCGCAACAGGCACCTACACCGACTTCAGTCTCACCGTGCATGGACACGCGGAGCCGATGCGCGTTCCGATCAACGGCACGATCGAGGTTTCGCATCGCTGCCCGCTGCAGTGCAGCCATTGCTACAACAACCTGCCGATGAACGATTTCGTCGCGCGCGCCCGCGAGCTGACGTACGACGATTACACCCGCTTGCTCGACGAGCTGGCCGACCTCGGATGCCTCTGGCTGCTCTTCTCCGGCGGCGAGATTTTCGCGCGCCGCGACTTCCTCGACATCTACGCCTACGCCAAACGCAAAGGCTTCCTGATCACGCTCTTCACCAACGGGACGATGATCACGGAGAAGATCGCCGATTTCCTCGCCGATCTCCGTCCGTTCACGATCGAGATCACGCTGTACGGCGCCACGAAAGAGACGTACGAGAAACTGACCGGCATCCCGGGATCGTACGAGCGCTGTCTGCGCGGCATCGACCTGCTGCTGGAGCGGAACCTGCCGCTGAAGTTGAAGACCGTCGCGCTCTCGATCACCAAGCACGAGATTCCGATGATGCGGCAGATGGCGGAGGATCGCGGCGTCGAGTTCACGTTTGACGCGATGATCAATCCGCGCATCGATTGCTCTGCCAGCCCGCTTGCCGTGCGGTTGAAGCCGTCGGAGATCGTGGAGCTCGATCTCGAGAACGCCGACCGCGTTTCGGAATGGCGGCGGTTGGCTCGCAATCACGGTGAACCGGTGTATGTCGAAGGGGAGACGCGGCAGATTTACGGATGCGGCGGCGGCATCAACTCCTTCGCCATCGATCCGTACGGCGACCTTTCGATCTGCGTGCTCTCGCATGTCGACAAGTACAACGTGCGCGACGGCACCTTCCGCGAAGGGTGGGAGAAATACCTGCTCGGCGTTCGCCAGCGCACGATCACGCGTCCGACGAAATGCACCGGCTGCGGATTGAAATCGATGTGCGGCATGTGCGCTGCGAATGGAGAGCTCGAAAACGGCGATGCGGAATCGCCAGTCGACTTTCTCTGCCAGGTCGCGCACCTTCGCGCGGAAACGCTGGACATCCCCGTGCGTCCGCACGGCGATTGCGAATACTGCGTTGGCGGCTCGGGGCACCACCTCGTGCGCGATGCCGCCGAGGCGTTGAAGTCGGGCGAAGCGGAACGGATTGCCGCGATTCCATACGAGCCGTTGCAACCCTCTGCAGCGGGATGCGGAACGGGAAGTTGTGGTAGTTGTTCGGTTGCGAGCGTGGCCGCTCGATAAAAGGGGAGAACGATGCAGCAGGAACGCAACGAGAAGAAAAAGTACGAGAAACCGGAAGCGAAGCGTTTTCCGCTTCGTCCGGACGAAGCAGTCCTCGGCTTCTGCAAGACGAATGCGGCCAGCGGTCCGTCCACGCTCGGATGCCGCGGCACCCGCGCCTGCAACGTTCCCGGCTCGTAGTGGCGGCCCCGTTCTGCGAATGACCAACTCTGCGGGCGAGATCGTTCGCATCGCCAACATTGCCATCGGCATCCGTTACGCCGATGAGTCGCTGCGGCGGCCGCTTTCCGAGACGGTGAGCCGGTTTGCGGTTTCCAAGGGCGAGCCGGACATCGTCATCACCGTCGATGCCATGCCGGCCGATCTTCCGCCGCCCGGCCGTCTTCTTTTCGACTCCGGCGCCGTCTGGCGCGCATACGACGATGACGGCGGCTTTCGCATCGACTGCTCCAGCGAAGTCTTCGGCGACGTTCCCTACAAATCGGCATTTTTCGATCGGCAGTTGCGCGAGGGGCGAATTCTCGTTCGCCCGGATGCGTATCTCGACACGATGCACGCGCTCGACTTTCCGCTTGACGAGGTGATCGTCGCGCATCTCCTCGGGCGCGGACGCGGAGTCGAGCTGCATGGTTGCGGGATCATTGACCGCGACGGGCGAGGGCAGCTTTTCGTTGGCCAGTCGGGCGCAGGAAAGACGACCACGGCGCGGGTCTGGTTGTCCGAGGGGCACTACGACATCGTGAGTGACGACCGCGTCATCGTTCGCTTCGTCGACGGCGCGTGGAGGATGTTTGGGACGCCGTGGCATGGCGAAGCCGAACTTTCGGCGGCTCTGTCGGCGCCGCTGGCGGCGATTCATCTGCTCGCGCAGGCGCAGAGAACGGAGCTCGTTTCATTGCCGCCGGCGCAAGCGACCGCGGCGCTGTTCGGCTGCACGTTCCCGCCGTTTCATGACGCCGAGGCGCTGGGCTTCACGCTGGAATGCCTCGAACGCATCGTGCGCGATGTGCCGGTGCGCACGCTTCGCTTCCGGCCGGACCGCAGCGTCATCGATTGCATCCGGAGCGCGGCGTGAGCGAATTCGAGCCGACGCTGCGCGAGGTGCTCGCCGCTGGCCACACGGCGCGGTTCCGCGCGTCGGGCGACAGCATGTATCCGGCCATCCGCAGCGGCGACTATCTGCATATCGTTCCATGCGATGCCTCGAAGCTCCGCCTCGGCGACGTCATTCTGGCGACGACGGAGCGCGGATTGACCGCGCATCGCATCGTGCGGATTCGCGATGCCGAGGATGGTGTGAGGATCACCATGCGCGGCGATAACGCGCTGCGGTCGGATCGTCCGGTGGCGCCCGCCGACATCCTCGGAAGGATAGAGAGCGTCGAAAACGGCCTGACCGCTCGCCAAACGCCCCCCGAATCGGCGACAATCATGCGTTTCGCAGCCGTCCTCGTCCGACGGTTGCGGTCCGCGTTTCAGCAATAACGAACGGTCCGACGACAATCGAAGGGTAGCCCGAAGGCTCGTAGCGCCACGGTTCCAGGGGAGCCGTGACGAAATTTTTGCGGTGCGCTGTACGTGATACAGACGTTACCGCTAATAACATCTGCGCGCCCAAACGGTTCAGCGAGGGGAAACACTGTGAAGATTAGAGACGCCGTCTGCCGGACGAGCGTGCGAGCAGTCGCATGCGCCGTCGCCATCGTTCTGCTCTCCTCCCGTAGTCACGCGCAGGTTCTTTTCGACGCGTCGTCGAACGCCACGCCTGTGACGGTTTCGACGGCCGCCTCCATCGGCGTCTCCTGGAACCACACGATCGGGACGGCAAAGAAAGAGTACCTGACCGTCAGCGTGGCCATCGACAAGAACGGCGGCGCTCAAACGGTTACGAGCGTCGTCTTCGGCAACGAAGCTGGTGGCCCCGCTCTGGCGATGACACTCCTCGGCAGCGCCACGAATGGCACGGCCGAACGCGCCGAAATCTGGGGCCTTGCCAATCCGACCGCCGGAACGCACACGATCCTGGTGACGGTCGCCAACGGCGGCGGCGGAACGAGCACGACGATTGCCGCGGCTGCGAAGTCGTTCAGCAACGTCTTCCAGACCGCGCCCAACGGAGCGGCGGTTGCCGCGACGAACACCACGCTCGCGCCCTCGGTAACCACGGCCAGCTCCACCTTCGACTACGTGGTCGATGCCGTCGCCTACAACAACAACGTGACGCTGACTCCATCGTCGGGTCAGACCAATACCTTCAACCAGACCGGTACGACCTTCTCCGGCGCCTCCGGAATCAGAACAGGTGCTGCGAATGCGGCGATGGGGTGGACGGCCACCGGCGTCGCCGCTGCATGGGCGGAAGTCGCCGTGCCGCTGCAGTCGGCCAGTCCGCAGATTCTGTTCGACACCGCCAGCCGCGCCACGACGGGTCTGACGTCGAACGCCAATCCGGTGGTCGTGAGCTGGAGCCACACCACCACCACGGCCGCCAATCGCTACATCGTCGTCGGTGTGTCGATCAATCTCGCCGGCGGCACGGTCCCAACGAACGTGAACGTGACCGGCGTGACCTACGGCGGTACGGCGATGACGTTCCTCGGCGGATCGACCCGAGGGACTTCGGTACGCGCCGAGTTGTGGGGCCTGGCCGCTCCCGCCAGCGGCACAAACACGATCGCGGTATCGGTCCTCAACTCGGGTACTCGGGCGCTTTCGGTAACGGCGGGCGCGCAGTCGTTCAGCAACGTCGATCAGATCACGTCGACGGGAGCGGTGGCGGGCGCGAACGGAAGCAGCACTGTTGCCTCGGTGACGACGACAAACTCGGCGTATGACTACGTCGTCGACGTCGTCGGATTCGCCGGCAACACGGCGCTGGCCGCGAACGTCGACCAGGACATCCGCTGGAACACGAACACGACCGGGCCGAACTTCGCCTCGGGCAGCAGCGGCGCGCGCGGCTACACGAACGTCAATATGGCGTGGACGACCACCAGCGCCAACTGGGCCATCGAAGCGGTTCCGCTGAAGGCCGTTTCCGTCGCGCTCACGAAGACGTCTACCTCGGACGTCATCAAGCTCGGCGACTCGATCACCTACACGCTGCAGGCCACGAACTACAGCACGTCGACCGTCAATACGGTGACGATCACCGACGCCATCCCCGCAGGGGCGACATTCGTGTCGCAGACCGGATGCGGCGGGACGGGACCGGTCACCTGCAACATCGGCAATCTCGCGGCCGGCGCGACGTCGTCGCCGATCACGATCACAGTCATCGCCAATGCGGCCGGAACGATCTCGAACGTCGCCACCGTCTCCTGGAACGGCAACGTCAAGACCAATTCTTCGGAAACGGTCCGGACGCTGACCGAAGCGAAGATCTGCGCGACGCCGGGCAAGGACGGCGCCGGCGGCAACCTCACGCTCGTAAAGAATGACTACTGGCCTGGAACGGCCACGGTCAATGCCGGCGCGACGAGCATCGTCGTCGGCACGCGCAACACGAACGGCGCGCTCCACAACCTCGCGGCGGGCGATCTCATCATCGTCATGCAGATGCAGGATGCGGCGTTCGATACGTCGAACGACGAAACGTACGGCGAAGGCACCGGCTCGACGCGCGCCACCGGCACCGGCAGCGGCGCCGCGACGGCGCTGAACAACGCCGGACGATGGGAGTACGCCGTCGTGACGGCTACGAATCCTGCCTCGCCGGGCGGTATCGTCGGCGCGGGCGGCACGATCACGATCTCGGGCGGCGGCGCCGGCGGCGGTCTGCTCTACACGTACACCGCGCAATCGTTTGCGGCGACGACGACGCAGGGGCAGCGCACGTTCCAGGTCATTCGCGTTCCGCAATACACGACCGCGACGCTGACCTCGACGCTCACCGCAGCGGCATGGGATGGCAGCACGGGCGGCATCCTCGCGCTCGACGTCAGTGGCACGCTGGCCCTCGGCAGTTCGACGGTTTCCGTAAACGGACTCGGATTCCGTGGCGGTGGGGGAGTCAAGCTGACGGGCGACACGATCACTCCGGGCCTTTTGCCCACCGACTTCCGTACGCTCGCTCCGGACTCGGCGACGGCGCCGACGATCCACATGACCAACGGCTCCAAGGGCGAAGGCATCGCCGGAACGCCGCGCTTCATCTACCAGCATGGCGCCGCGATCGGAGCTCCCGGAAATACCGCCCTCGACACCGGCGTGGAAGGGTACGTCAACGGCAGTTACGGCCGAGGAGCGCCCGGCAACGCCGGCGGCGGCTCGACGGACGGCCAGCCCACGATCGACAACGGTCACAACAGCGGCGGTGGCGGTGGCGGCAACGGCGGAAACGGCGGCACGGGCGGCAACAGCTGGTCCAGCAATCTCGCCACCGGCGGCCAAGGCGGCGGAAGCATTTCGCCGAACCTGACGCGCATCACGCTGGGTGGCGGCGGCGGCGCCGGCACGACCAACAACGGCTCGGCCACGGATTCGAATGGTGTCGTACTTGCCGACTCGGGCGGCCCCAATGCCGCGAACGCGCTCGGCTACTACAGCAGCGGCGCCAACGGCGGCGGCACGATCATCATCCGCGCGCTGCAGGCAACCGGAACCGCCACGCTCACCGCGAACGGCTTCAACGCCTACAACACCGGCCGCGACGGGTCGGGCGGCGGCGGCGCCGGCGGCTCGGTTCTCTTCACCGTGCAGATGGGCGCGCTCAGCGGTGCTACGACGCAGCTCAATGTGCAGGCCAAGGGCGGCAACGGCGGCAGCGCGTGGATCGCGCAGCCGTCCGGCGGCAGCCCCGGAGAACGTCACGGCCCTGGCGGCGGTGGCGGCGGCGGTTACATCCTGCTCTCCAGCCTGGCGACGTCGACCAATGTCTCCGGCGGCATCAACGGCGTGACGACCGACGCGCTCGATGACTACGGCGCGCAGCCCGGCACAGCCGGCATCGTTCAGATGATCACCGGCAACAACGTTCTTCCGGGCGGCGACGGCGCCTCGTGCGCGATCACCGATCTCTCGGTCACGAACGTCGTCAGCGCCGCGGCGATCCAGGCCGGCAACAACGTCACGTTCACCCAGAGCGTGACCAACAACGGTCCGACCGCGGCCGACGGCGTCGTCTACATGGCTCCGATTCCAGCCAGTTGCACCTACGTCTCCATGTCGGTTCCCCCGGGCTGGACATGCATCACACCGGCGGTTGGCGGAACGGGTGTCGTGATCTGCACGACGCCGACCCTCGCCAATGCGGCCACGGCCAATTTCTCGCTCGTCGTGAATGCCTTCTCCGGCACTCCGGCCGGCTACATCGTGTCGGAGACAAATTCCGTTTCCAGCAACACGCCCGACTCGAATCCGGCCAACAACAAGGCAACTGCCACGACCATCATCGAGGCAGCGGTCAATGCGGACACGTTCGCTGACATGGCGGTGACGATTGCCGAGAGCACGAGCGTACCCGTTCCGGGTGCGAACATCGTCTACACGAACACCATCTCCAACCTCGGCAGCTTCACGGCCAACGTTCCGACCTTCTCGATGACCGTTCCTGCCAACGAGACGTTCCAGAGCATGCCGGCCCCGCCGGCGGGCTGGACGTGCATCACGCCTCCGGTCAACGGCACCGGCACGATTACCTGCACCGGCACGACCTTGGCTTCCGGAGCATCGTTCTCGCTGCCGATCACGATGAAAGTGAACGCGGGCGCGACCGCCGGAACGGCGCTTTCGGCCACGTCTTCCGTTTCGAGCAATTCGCGCGATCCGTATCTGCCGAACAACACCGCCACGATCCCCGCGACAGTCGTTGCGGCGGGATCCGGCGACGTGGCCATCACGATCGCCAACAGTCCCAATCCGGTCAGCCCCGGCGACAACTACACCTACACCGCCGTCGCGACCAACAACGGTCCTGCCGCTGCCGCGAACGACACCGTCACGATTCCTGTGCCGGCCGGAACCGGCTTCGTTTCGCTGACGCCGCCGGCCGGTTGGTCGTGTGTGACGCCCGCGGTCGGTTCTTCCGGAAACATCACCTGCACCATCGCCTCGTTTGCCGCGAACGCCACCGCGACCTTCTCGCCGGTGGTCCAGGTCAAACCGACCACCGCCTCGGGAACGACGCTCACGTGCAACGCAACCATCGCCACCACGTCCACGGACAGCATCCCGGCGAACAACAGCGCCTCCACCAGCAACCTCGTCGTGGCGCGGACCAGCGCCGACGTCGGCATCGTCAAGACCGACTCGCCCGATCCGGTCGGCGTCGGACAGCTCATCACCTATCGCCTGACGGTCACGAATAACGGTCCGGCCATCGCCACGAACGTCACGGTCAGCGATCCGCTGCCGTCGACCGTCGATCTGGTCTCGGTCAATCCGAGCATCGGGAACTGCGCAAACAATCTGCCGACGACGCCGACCACGATCACCTGCGCGCTCGGTACGCTTCCGGTCGGAAACTCGCAATTTGTCGACGTGATCGTGCAGGCCAACACGGCCGGCACGGTGAACAACACCGCCACCGTGACGCGCACCGAGACCGACTCGGTGCCTGCGAATGACTCGTCGACGGCGACGACGACGGTCCTGGCCGTCACGCTCGTTCGTCTGCGCGACTTCACCGTCACGCAGGACAAGAACAAGATCCAGATCGCCTGGCAGACCAGCTTCGAGGCGGACAACCTCGGCTTCAACCTCTACCGCGAAGTGGGCGGCCAGCGCACGAAGATCAACAAGCACATGATCGCCGGCACCGGCCTGATTTCGAAGAAGCACGATCGCGAAGCGGGCCACACGTACCGCTACAACGACGTCGCCGCTGAAGGCGTCTTTGCGCAGTACTGGCTCGAGGACATCGACACCGCCGGCCATCACACGATGAACGGCCCGGTCTCGGCGATCAATGGTGTGATCACGGCTGCCGCGAATACGACACCGCTGGCCGGATTGGGTGAGGGCGGCTCATCGTTCACCTCCCCCGACGGTTTCGGCGCCGCGCATTCCACCGCGCAGGAGCCGGCCACGGCTGACCAGTACAAACAGCAGCTCGTTCTTGCTGCCGACAACGGCCTCAAGATCTATGTCACGCAGGAAGGGTGGCAGCGCGTCACGCGCGCGGCCATGACCGCGGCCGGCTTCGATCCGGGCAGCGATTCGCGCTCTCTCTCGCTTTCCATGCTCGGAAGCGAGCAGTCGATCGTCGTCGACGACGGCGGCGACGGCAAGTTCGATCCGAACGACGCCATCGAGTTCTACGGCTATCCGCTCGACACGCCGTCCACCGGCGCGCGCACCTACTGGCTGCGCGCGAACAAGGGCAACAACAACGGCAGCAGCCGCGTGACCGTTTCGAAGGTCAGCGGCGGCGATCCGATCACCGGCAGCGTCCCGTTCACGTACGAACACATCGAGCGCAGCATCTTCGACTCACTGACCAGCGACGACAACGTCGATTCGTTCTTCGGGACGCTCATCACCAGCGAAGGCGGCGTCGAACCGCTCACCGTCGCGAATCTCGACACGTCCTACGGCGGCAACGCCACGTACGAGGTCTTTGTCCTGGGCGGAACGGACGGGCAGCACATCATCGACGTGAACTTCAACGGCCACCAGCTCGGCGCGATCACGCTGGGCGGCGTCGACACCAGGACGGCCACCTTCACCTTGCCGAATTCGTGGCTCACCAACGGCACGAACAACGTCACCTTCACCTCGCTCAACGGCGATTGGGATGTCAGCGTCGTCGGCAGGTCGCGCCTCACGTATCAGCATCTTCTCCGCGCCGACAACGGAGCGTTCGACGCAAACGTCGCCGGCGGACGCGCCATCACCATCGGCGGCTTCGGCGCGAACACGGTCCGCGCGTTCGACGTCACCGACGACGCGCATCCGACCGAGCTGCAGACCGCCGTCGCTGCCGATCCGCAGGGCGGCTTCGCGGCGACGTTCACGTCACTCGCCGGCGCGCAGCGCACGATCATGGCCTTCGACGCTTCCCGTCTGGTCACGCCGGCCGAGCTGGCGCCGAACACGCCGTCGTCGTGGAGCGACACGAACGGCAACAGCAGCGGCACGAAGGGTCCCGCGGACTTCTACATCGTCAGCAACAAGGCTTTCATCGCCGCGGCCGGAACGCTGAAGGCCGTGCGCGACAAGGAAGGCACCGCTACCTCCATCGTCGACGTCGACGATCTCTACGACGAGTTCAACTTCGGCATCCGTTCGCCGCAGGCGATCCGCTCGTTCTTCCAGCTCGCATCGACCTGGAAGCACGCACCCGGTGCGGTCATGCTCCTCGGCGACGCCAGTCTCGATCCGCGCAACTACATCGGCACTGGCGCATATGACTACGTTCCGACGCGGCTGGTGAACACCACGCTGCTTCGCACGGCGTCCGACGATTGGTTCACCGATTTCAACAACGACGGCATCGCCGACGTCCCGATCGGCCGTATCCCGGTCCGCACCGCGGCCGAGGCGCAGCTCGTCCTCGGCAAAATCACATCGCGCGGCACGCCGAGCGGAGCGTGGGCAAACAATGCGCTCTTCGTCGCTGATTACACGACCGACTACGACTTCGGCGGCGTTGCCAAGTCGCTCGTCAAGCTGCTGCCGTCGTCGATCACCAGCCAGACCATCGACTTTGCCACCAGCTCCTCGCCGCACTCCGACATCGTTTCGTCGATGAACAACGGCTCGCTGCTCGTCACCTACATCGGCCACGCGTCGGTGGAGATCTGGGCCGACTACGTCTTCGCGTCGTCGGACGCCAGCGCACTCACCAATGGCAATCGTCTGCCGGTCGTCATCGGCCTCGATTGCCTGAACGGCTACTTTCACGACATCTTTACTGATTCGATGGCCGAGGCGTTGCTGAAGGCGCCGAACGGCGGCGCGGTTGCGGTGTGGGCGTCGTCGGCGCTCACGCAGCCCGATCAACAGGCGCAGATGGGCCGCGAGCTCTTCTCGCAGCTCTTCCGCACGGACATCTCGCTCACCCTCGGCCAGGCCGTGATCCGCGCCAAATACGCGGCGATCGATCCGGACGTGCGGAAGTCGTGGATCCTCTTCGGCGATCCGACCATGAAACTCCGCTGATGCATCATCCCTCTCCCCGCAATCGCGGGGAGAGGGATGATGTGCGGGTGCCCGTGACCGAGCGCTTCGCAATCGTCATCCCCGCGCTGAATGCGGCGCCGAGCGTCGGCGCCGTCGTACGCGGATGCCTCGATCAATTGCCGGACGTCGTCGTCGTCAACGACGGCTCGATTGACGCCACCGGCGAGGCCGCCGCAAGCGCGGGCGCGATCGTCCTGCACCACGCCGCGCGGCGCGGCAAAGGCGGCGCGATGAGAACCGGCTTCGCCTGGGCGCTCGAGCGCGGCTTCGACGGCGTCATCGGAGTCGATGCCGATGGCCAGCATCTACCGAGCGAAATCCCGAAACTACTCCGTTGCCGCGCGGAAACGGGCGCGGATCTGGTCATCGGCGGGCGCTCGCATCTTTTCGCGCAGATGCTTCCGCGCCGCCGCATGGCCAACCGTTTTTCGACCTGGGCGATCGCCAAATTTTCGCGGACAGCGATCACCGATTCCCAGTGCGGATTCCGGCTCTACTCGTCGCGATTGCTGCGCGGCGTCACGTTGCGCGCGGAAGGCTTCGACATGGACAGCGAGGTGATCGTCCGCGCTGGCCTGGCTGGGTTCAAAATTGCCATGACGCCGATCGAGATGGGCTTCGTGGACGGCATCGCAACGAGCCACTATCGCGCTGTGAGCGACACGCTCCGCATCGCCGCGACCGTTCTTCGCGTGCGCCTGGTCGGGTAGTTGCATTCCTTCCGTTCTTGGGCTAGCCTTTCGCCGGTCCCTTTCAGCAATTATCTTTACTAACTCCGCCGCGGAGGCTGCGCCCCTGTTTTGAGAGAGCGTGGGTGCAGAGGCTGGGTTTCAAACAACAAGCTTCTCGATGACAACTGAGGAGAATTCATGCAGAACTTTAGACGCCTGACCCTTGTGATGGCTGTTGTTGCATTCGTCGTCACGAGCGCCTTTGCGGCTGCGCCGATCGGTCCGGTCGGCAATGTTACGAATCACAAGACCGTCGTCGCGCTCGATGGACCGGTCGCGCCGACAGGTCCGGTGAATGCGCAGCAGTGCTGGCACTGGAAGCTCGGCGATAAAAACGACTCTGGCACGACCTGGATCGAATCTGGCAACGCCTACCTCTACACCGGAGCGGGGATTCAGTTCACGCCGAACAAGTACACCGCTCCCGGAGACTTCGAGGTTCCGAGTCCCGACCTCGCCGGTGTCATCGGCGTCGGCATCTCCAATCCGAACTTCATTCCGCGCAGCATCGACATCTTCTATTCGTTCCTGCCGGTGTCGCGCTCCAGCTCTTCCACGCTGCAGCCACCGCCGTCGACGATCGGCCTGACGTGGTTCAACGGCTACGAGCCCGGCAACCGCTTCCCATTCTCCGAACAGACCGTCGTCACGTATCCGATGTTCGGGCAGCTCAGCTACAACGCCTTCTTCCCGCCGCTCAACCCGAATACGCGTTACCTCGTCTTCGTGAAAACCGGCGACACCGGCAACGGCAACTCCGGCAATAACCGCGGCTTCGCGGCCGCCGGCGTGATCTGCTTCAACCGATAGTCCAACGGCTTCCGGCGCGATGAACGCGTCCCGAAAGTTCCTCGTTGCGGCGGCCCTCGCGGCCGCCGCAATCGTTTTGGCGTACAGCAACTCGCTTCACAACTCCTTCCACTTCGACGACTACCACGTCATCGTCAACAACGTTTTCATCCGCAGCCTGCGGAACGTTCCGTTGTTCTTCCGCGACGCGCACACGTTCAGCACGCGCGCCGATCACGCCACGTACCGGCCGCTGGTGACGCTGGCGTACGCGGTCGATTTCGCCATCACACGGTCGCTGAACCCGGTGCCGTTTCACGTGACGCAGATCGTTCTCCTGCTCGTCATTTGGGCGATGCTGATCGCCTTCTTCCGCGCGGCGCTCGACGTCGCGCGTCCGTCACCGAACAACCGGTGGATCGCGCTCGCCGCCGCGACGATTGCCTCGATCCACACGGTGAACACGGAGACGATGAACCTGATCTCGTCGCGCTCGGAAGAGCTCTCCGCCATCACCACGCTGGCCGCATTTCGGATGATCCAGCGATGGCCGCGCGCACGCCGCTGGCATCTCTACCTGATCCCGATCGCGATGGGGGCGCTTGCGAAAGCGCAGATCGTAATTTTTGCGCCGTTGCTGTTCGCGTACCTGGTGCTCATCGAAAGACGCAGCGCGAAGAAGTTTGCGACATGGATGGCCGCACTGCCCGCGCTATTCGCCGGCGTCATCCTGCTCATCGTGCTGAATCGAATGAACGCACCGGAATGGATTCCGGGCGGCGCATCGAAGTGGCACTACTTCATCACGCAGGGCTACGCCTGGCTGCATTACACGCGTCTGTTCTTCGTCCCGGTCGGACTGAGCGCCGACAGCGATTTGCGTCCCTTCGAGCACTGCTTCGACCCGCCGGCGCTGATCGGCTTCGCGTTCGTCATCGCGTTCATCATGCTGATCCGCTATCTCGCGCGGCGCGATGACATGCGGCCAGCGGCCTTCGGCCTGGCGTGGTACGCGATCGCGCTCGTTCCGACTTCGAGCATCTATCCGCTGGCCGAGGTGGTCAACGAGCATCGCGTGTTCCTGCCGTACATGGGACTGGCGCTCGCGATCGTATTCATCCTCGACGCGCTTCTGCCTCGCCGCTCCTTCGCGGTCATCGTCATCGCCGCCATCCTCGCCCTAGGCGCCGGCACCTGGACGCGCAACAAGGTGTGGCTGACGGAGGAGTCGCTTTGGAAGGACACGATGGAAAAGAGTCCGCGCAACGGCCGCGCGCTCTTCAGCTACGGCCGGACGCAGATGACGAAGGGAAATTACGCGGTCGCGAAGAGCTACTACGAACGCGCCGAGACGATGGAGCCAGCCAACCCGCCGCTCGAGATCAGCATCGGCATCAACGAAGGCGCACTTGGAAACGATGCCGCCGCGGAGCAGCACTTCCGGCGCGCGCTGGCGATCCGCGATGACGTCGACGGCCGTTTCTACTACGCGCGCTGGCTGGTCAGCGTTGGCCGCGCCCCCGAGGCGATCGTGCACTTGACCGCGGCCACGCACATCGATCCGGCCCGCGCCGAGCCGCGCACGCTGCTGATGAAGTTGTACGCCGCCGCCGGAAACGACGTCGAACGCGATCGTCTCGCGCAGCAGGCGCTTTCCTACGATCCGAACGACGTTGTCACTCATCCATGCACGAGCGATCGCGATTGTTTCGAAAAAGGTCTCCCCGAGATCGGCGACAAACAGTTCCTCAACGCCGCTGTCCTGAATCGCGAAGCGGTCCGCTACAACCCCAACGCCGCCGATGCCTGGACGAACCTCGGCTGGTCTCTCGCGCAACTCGGTCTCGACGCCGCCGCCGAAACGGCGTTCCGCCGCGCCGTCGATCTGCAACCAGGCGATGCGCGCGCGCTGAACAATCTGGCGTGGTTGAAAGGCGGCAAGCCGGCGCAGTCTCAATGAAAGTCGTGGCTGACGATGTCGTTGATGCCGTCCAGCGTCCAGAACTTGTCGGCGCGCACGGAACACTGGCCATCCTGGTTCTGCAGGATGCCTTCGACGATCAAGCCGGGCGAGCCGACGATGAGCGCGCGATGATCGCGGAAGAGATCGGGCTTCACGATCGCCTGTGAGATCCCGGTTTCGTCTTCGAGCGTGAGGAAGACGAATCCTTTCGCCGTTCCCGGCCGCTGCCGCACGATGACCGCGCCGGCCGTGGCCACGCGCTTTCCGTTCGGCAGCTTCTTGAGTTGCATCGCGGTGTAGACGCCATCGCGCGTCAGTTGCGGACGGAAGTGCGTGAGCAGGTGAGGGCCGGCGGTGAGACTGGTGGCGTCGTAATCGGCGAGCGTCTCTTCGCCGGCCGACATTTCGTCGAGCGGTGACGACGCATCCTGCGCAACGCTTTCGAACAAATCACCGGCCGGTTTTGCAGCTTGCGCTGATTGCCACAACGCCGCGCGGCGCCGCAGTCCGAGGGATGCAAGCGCGCCGGCGTAGGCGAGTTTCGTCAATTGATCGCCGCGAAGATTTGCGCGGCGGGCGAGATCGTCCGCGGAGACGAACGGCGCAGCTTCTTCGACCGCGTGAGCGGCCGATGCGCGCAGTCCATTCACGAATTTCATGCCGAGGCGGACGGCGCCGCCTTCCCATCGGCAGTGCCAGCCGGAGTGATTCACATCGATCGGCAGCACCGTCACGCCGTGCCGTTCCGCATCCTTGATCAACGTGGCGGAATGGTAGAAACCCATCGGCCACGCGTTGAGCAGCGCGATGTAAAACGCGGCCGGATGATGCGCTTTCAGGTACGCGCTTGCGTACGCGATCAGCGCGAAACTGGCCGCGTGCGATTCGGGGAAGCCGTAGAGCGCGAACGACGTGATCGACTTCACGATCTGGTCCTGCGCCGGTCCGTCGATGCCGTTCTTCGTCATCCCGGCGCGGAGCCGCGTCTCGATCTCCGCCATCCGCTCCATCGATCTCTTGAATCCCATCGCCCGCCGCAACTCCTCCGCTTCGCCGCCGGTGAAGTCGGCGGCCACCATGGCGATGCGCAGCAATTGCTCCTGAAAAAGCGGGACGCCGAGCGTGCGACGGAGGATCGGTTCGAGGCACGGATGCGGATATTCGAGCGGCGCTTTTCCCTGCCGGCGGTCGAAGAACGGCTTGACCATGCCGCCGACGATCGGGCCGGGACGAATGATCGCCACCTGCACGACGATGTCGTAAAACTTCGCCGGGGCGTTGCGTGGCAGCGACGCCATCTGCGCGCGGCTCTCGACCTGGAACATGCCGACCGTGTCCGCCTCGTTCAGCATCTTGTAGACGCGCTTATCGTCCTGCGGCAGATGCGCGAGGTCGACGTCGATCCCTTCGTTCGTGCGGATGAGCGGAATCATTTCCTCGATCGCCGCGAGCATGCCGAGGCCGAGGAGATCGACCTTGATGATGCCGAGGTCCGCGCAATCGTCTTTGTCCCACTGAATGACGACGCGGCCCGGCATCGCGGCCGGCTCGAGCGGAACGACTTCGTCGAGCCGGCCTTTGGCCATGACCATGCCGCCGGAGTGCTGCCCGAGGTGCCGCGGCAGATTCTGGATCTGCATCTGGAGACGCATGAAGTGCTGCACGCGCAGATCGGCCGGATCGAAGCCGGCGCCTTCGAGCTCCGCAGGCATCGTCTCGACGCGTTCGCGGATCTCGCCGAAGTTCCAGGTGCCGAGGGTCTTCGACAGTTTGTCGGCCTGTTCGAGCGAGAAACCGAGCGCTTTGCCGACTTCGCGCGCGGCGGAGCGATCGCGATAGGTGATCACGTTTGCGGTCATGGCTGCGCCATGAACGCCGTATGTTTTATAAACGTGCTGGATGACGCGCTCGCGCTGATCGCCCGACGGAAGATCGAGATCGATGTCGGGCCACTCGCCGCGCTCCTCGGACAGAAATCGCTCGAACAGCAGCTCCATCGAAACGGGATCGACAGCGGTGATTCCGAGCGCATAACAGACCGCGCTGTTCGCCGCGGAGCCACGTCCCTGCACAAGAATTTTCTCGCGCTGGCAGAACTGGACGATGTCCCAGACGATGAGGAAGTAGCCGGCCAGATCGAGCTTCTCGATGGTGTTCAGCTCTTTCTCGATCTGCGCTTGTGCTTTTGCCGTCAGCGGCCGGAAGCGCATCGTGGCGCCGTTCCAGGCGATCTTGCGCAGGAACGACATCGGCGATTCACCTTCGGGCAGCGGATAGTCGGGAAAGCGGTAGCCGAGGTCAGCGAGCGTGAAATCGAGCGTGTTGGCGAGCGTCCACGCGCCGTCGAGCGCCTCGGGCAAGTCGGCGAACAGCGCGGCCATTTCGTCCGCACCTTTGATGTACCGCTCGCGATTGACGCCGAGGAGCTTGCCGGCGTTGTCGACGTTGCGCCCCTCGCGCACGCACGTGAGGATGTCGTGCAACTCCTTGTCCTCGGCACGCGCATAGCGGACGCCGTTTGTGGCGATGAGCGGCAGCCGGAATCGCCGCGCGAGATCGACGAGCGCGATGTTGCGATGCTCTTCGTCGCGCCGATGATGCCGCTGCAGCTCGACATGCGTACGTCCGCCGAAGATGCCGCTGATTTTGTGCAGCAGCGTTTCGGTTTCGACGATGCCGCCCTTCTTCAGCGCGTGCGCAATCGGACCTTCATCGCCTCCGGTGATGCAGTGCAATCCAGCCGCATGCTGCGCGATGAGGTCCCAGGTGAACCGCGCTTCGCCCTTCGGCCGATTCAGAGCGCCGGCCGTCAACAGTTTGCAGAGATTGCGATAACCGTCGTGATTTTCGACGAGCAGCGTGAGCCGCGCCTCGCGCGCATTCGAGCGCGCCGCATCCATGCGCGTGAGCTTGAGTCCTTTGACGGCCGCATCGTTGTCGATGACGACCTCGGCGCCGACGATCGCCTTGACGCCCGCCTTCTTCGCCGCCCCATAAAACCGCGGCGCGCCGTAGACGCCGTTGGTATCGATGAGCGCCATCGCCGGAATGTCCTTCTGCGCGGCGTTGAAGATGAGGTCCTCGGGAAGACTGGCGCCATCGAGAAAGGAAAACGCACTCGCAGCGCGCATTTCGGCGTATGGCCGCGGCGACTTGACGATGCGCCAAGGACGCTTCCGCGCTTTCTCTTTTCGCGCGCCGGCGGATAAGCGGAACCGGTCCATCACTTCGGCAAGTTCGCGTTCCTGATGATCGCCGACAGCGACGCCACGATCTCGCGCGCTTCTTTCGTCAACGGCGCCAATCGCGGCGACTTGATCGTTTGCGTCGCGTCGAGCAGGCGGAGCCAGTAGAGCGTTTTGCGGGCTTCGCGGAGCGAGACGCGGCAGCGGGCGATGAAGTCCGCTTTGTCGTGGATCGACTCGGCTTCTTCGAGGATCGATCCGATCGAAAGGCCGAATCGCAGCAGTTCGCCGAGCATCGGCTCGGCAGTCTTCGTGGCTGTGGTCGTGCGGTGAAGCCGGACCACGCTGCAGGCAAAATCGAATGCACGTCCCTGGATGTCTTTCATCGGTCACCTACATTTCGTATCGGGCATCGACGAACCATTCCGTCGCGCCGCCGCGGAAAACGCGATAAACGCCGCCGCGCTCGAGCTCCACGTCCCAGTACTCACGGATGTCCGGGCGATCGCTCCACCAACCTTCTTCGATGCGCCACGGACCGGAACAGATGCGCACCGTGCCGCCGATCTCGACCTTCGCGCCGGCTTCGATGCGGTTGCGCGCGTTGGGAGCCGGAGATGGAGGCGCGGAGTCCGCGATGCTGCGGATCGATGCGATCTGCACGTCATCCCCCTCGGCTTCGCGCGTCGTCACTTCGATCGGAATCGGCGGACGGAACGTGCGCACGGCGAGCAGGCCGCGCGCGCGTGCCGGCGTCCGTTTCATGTCCGGCGGCGGAGGCGGTGAGAAGACGTTGATTGAATAGCGTTCGGGAAGATGGCCATCGACGGTCATCGGCATTCCGACGCGGCCGTCGCCGAGGATGGAGACGAGTTTGGCGATCGTCGTGGCCAGTTTTTCGGGCGAGACCGCGCTCGGACCAAAGAGCGAAAGTTGCGCGCGGCGCGGGCGGTCGGGATGCGCGACGAACGAGAAGCCGACCACCGGCGCGCCGGGCGGCGTTTTCTCGAGGTCGAGGCGCATCAACGTCAGCATCGTTTTGACGTCGCGCGTCGGCGCCGGCAGGTCGATGCCTCGCGCGTCATACCCCTCGGGATCGAGCGTCAGCGTGAATTCGAGACGTTTGCAGGCGAAGCCCTGGATCTCCATCCGCTTCGACAGCCGGTCGAGCGCGGCGTTGGCGATGAAGAGGAACGGTTCGAGCGCGACCAGCGGCCACTCCAGCTCCATCCCTTCGCGAAATTCGGGCGGCAGCGGACGCGGCATGAGCGGACGCGGATCGATGCCGCGCGCGGCCCAATGCAACTCGCGTCCGACCTCGCCGAGGCGGCTGGCAATTTCGCTCTCGGGCAGTTTGGCGAGATCGCCGATCGAACTGAGGCCGAAACGCTGCAGCATGGCCGCCGCCTCGAGCTCGGGCGAGAGACGCGTCAGCGGCAGCGGCGCGAGGAAGGTTGCTTCCTCGCCGGGCGCCACGACGATGGGCGACTTCGGCAACTCCGCCGCGACGCGCGCCGCCAGTTTGCTGGCCGCGATGCCGACGCGGGCGGGGAGGGAGATGGCATCGCACGCGCGAAGAGCGGCGCGGGCGAGACGGAGTTCGGAGTCCGATGCGGACGGGACGTCCGCGCTCCCAGCATCTTCCGCGAAATGCCGCTCCATCCCGGTCACGTCGAGAAAGACCACGCCTTCGCCGGCATCTTCGACGCGGGGGGAGAACGTCTCGGCCACTTCGAGCAAGGCTTCCTGCGCGGTGCGTTCGCATTCGGCATCGCGGCCTCGGGCGATGAGCTTCGGCAGGAGCGAGCGCGCCTGCGCCAGCGATTGGCCGGGCTGGATTCCCTTTTTTCGCGCGCGCCGCGTGGCGGCCACGATGTGTGCGTTGCTGCCGTTGCCTTCGACGATGCCGACCGCTTCGTTGAGCAGCTCGGGCTCGCTGCGAAGCCGCGCCGCGAGCACGAACATCGGGACGTAGAAGCAGGCCAGGCGGGTCATGATGCTTTGGCTCGGGCTGCCGGCTGTCGGGTGTCGGCTGTCGGGACGGCGAGGACGCTCGATTGCGCGGACCCGACAGCCTCTTCGCATTGAAAGAAAACCGTCGTCGTCTGTCCCGGACGGAGCCGGCGATGCTTCTCGAGTTTCAATTTCGTCTCGACGCCGGCGAGGACGCGTGGCGCGTTGCCGCGGCCGAGCCAGCGCGTGCGCGGCGCGTGCGCGAGGATCATCGCTTCCGAGGTCGTGCCGGTCAGAGCGTAAGGAGCGGAGACGAGGATCGTGGCGCCGTGCGACTCGGCCACGCGCGCCAAGCGCACCCACGCCGCATCGGGAACGCGGCGGCCGGGCGGACGGCGCGATCCCATATCAATGATGACGAGCTGAAAACCGGTCGCGCCGGTCATCTCGGCGGCGGTCACTGTCTCTTTCATCGTCTGCGGACGGACCCACAGCAATCTCCGCAGATCGACGCCGGCGGCCTCGGCGAGTTGTGGATCGAACGAATCGCTGGCGTCGATGAGCGCCGCTGCCTCGCCGATGCTCGTCGCCGCGGCAAGCGTAGCGATCACGATCGAAAAGCGCGTCCCGCGGCCGGCGATCTCGGTCATCTTGCCGCGCGCCAGTCCGCCGCCGAGGAGCGCATCGAGCGGAGGGATGGTGGTGGACAGGATTTCGTCGCGGCGCTGACGGGCCACCGCCCGGACCAGCTCGGAGCCGCTGGTCAGTTTCGAAGCAATCGAGGCTTCGAGCGTCGCCCGAAGCTTACGAAGGGCCTCGCCTTCGCCCGATTCTACGATCTGTGGAGAAATGGCCGGTTTGAGGATCGTGGGAGCTTCGAGAAGCTGGAACTGCGTGGCGAGACGGCGGGCAAGTACGGCCATGGGGAAGTCGCGAGATCAATGTAGGCGGTAATGAGGCGTAAATCAACGTGCGGTTTTCATGCAAAAGGGAGGGATGCAGGATGGGTAACGGGAAGGGGAGGGTGTAGGGAGTGGGGAGTGGGAGCAGAGTTGGGGCAATCGCGAAGTCCGCATCTCCGACTCCCCACTCCCGACTCCCCACTCCCGACTCCCCACCCCCGATTCACCTGTTATAATCCGCGCGTTCTTGGTAAATTTTTCCGATGGACGGTGAATACGACTCGACTTCCGTCGAGATCTTTGGTCAGACGTATAACGTTCGTGGAGAGGGAGACCCGAACTATTTAACGGAGCTTGCGCGGTTCGTCGATTCCAGGATGCGCGAGGTCGCGGCGAAGGTTGCCACGGTCGACCCAATGAAAATCGCCATCCTGGCGGCTCTCAATATCGCCGATGAGTTTTCCCGCTACAGAAAAGAACGCAGCAACGCGGTCGGAATCTGGATCGAGAAAACAGAGGAAATGTCGGAGCGGCTCGGGAAGATCATCACCTGAGCCACAGTTTTTTGACAGGCAGTTTTCGGAGTATCCCTGCAGAGTTCGTGATGAACGATCTAACTCTTGAACCGATGCTTTTCTTACTTCCGGGTGCTCGCGTCTTCGCGCCGCGTGCATGCCGTCGTCTCGGATGGGCAACCGTTCGGGATATGGAGACGGTAGCCTAAACGGCACGGGTAGAGCGCCCACCTGTTTCGGCAGGTTCAAGTAAGAATCCTACACACGGCTCAGGCGGGGTCCTCCGAATTTCCTCGCGACTGCGCGCAAGCCTCCCGACTGGGGAGGTGCAGTTTTGAGTATCAATGGTTATGTGATTGCAGTGCTCATCGGGCTGGCCGGGGCAGTGATCCTGGCTGCCATCTGGGCCGCCGTATCCCGCAAGCGCGGCGCCGCGCTGCTCGACGAAGCGCGCCGGAATGCCGATCGAATCCTCGAGGACGCCCGTAAGGCCGCCGAGTCGAAAACCAAGGAAGCCGACCTCGAGGTCAAAGAAAAACTTCTGCAGATGCGGTCGGACTTCGACCGGAAGTCTCAGCAGCGCAATGACGAGCTGAAAGTCAGCGAGCGCCGCCTGCAGCAGAAGGAAGAGAACCTCGACAAGAAAACGCAGCAGCTCGACACGCGCATGGCCGAGGTCGAGAAACGCGACCGGGCCATCAACGATCGCGAGAAAACGCTGGAGAAGCGCGAAGGCGAGCTCGGCGAGTTGATCGAAGCCCAGCGCCACAAGCTCGAACAGGTGGCCGGCCTTACCACTGACGAAGCGAAGCGCGAGTTGATCCGCGGCATCGAGAACGACGCCAAGCTCGAAGCGGCGCAGATCATCAAGCGCATCGAGACCGAGGCCAACGAGCAGGGCCACCTCAAAGCCCGCAAGATCCTCGGCATGGCCATCCAGCGCATGGCCTCGGATTACGTCGCCGAAAACACGGTGTCGGTCGTCGATCTCCCGAGCGAGGACATGAAGGGCCGCATCATCGGCCGCGAGGGACGCAACATCCGCGCGCTGGAGCTGGCCACCGGCGTCGATCTCATCGTCGACGACACGCCGGAAGCAGTCATTCTCTCCGGCTTCGACCCGATCCGCCGCGAGATCGCCCGCATCTCGCTCGAACGCCTCATGCAGGACGGCCGCATCCATCCGGCCCGCATCGAGGAGCTGGTCGAGAAGGTGCGTCAGGAGCTCGATCAGAAATTGTTCGAAGAAGGGGAGGCCGCGGCCTTCTCACTCGGCATCACCGACATTCATCCCGAGGTGCTCCGCCTCCTCGGCAGACTGCGCTATCGGACATCGTACGGTCAGAACGTGCTGATGCACTCGCTGGAAGTGGCGCAGCTTGCGGCGCTCATGGCCATCGAGCTCGGAGTCAACGACACGATCGCCAAGCGCGGCGGCTTGCTCCACGACATCGGCAAAGCGATCGACCGCGAGATGGAAGGAACGCATCTCGAGCTCGGCCGCCAGGTGCTGGAAAAGTACGATGAGAAGCGCGAAATCATCCACGCCATGGAGTGCCACCACGGCGACTACGATCCGACCACGGTCGAAGCGGTCTTGGTCAACGCCGCGGACGCGCTCTCCGCTGCCCGCCCCGGCGCGCGCCGCGAGATCCTCGAGAACTACGTGCATCGCCTCGAGCGTCTCGAAGGAATCGCCAACTCGATGGAGGGCGTCTCGAAGAGCTTCGCCATCCAGGCCGGCCGCGAGCTGCGCATCATCGTGAACGCCGAGAAGATCACCGACGAGCAGTCGATCTGGCTCTCAAAAGACGTGGCCCGCAAGATCGAAGCGGAGCTGCAGTATCCCGGTCAGATCAAGGTGACGGTGATCCGCGAGATGAGGGCGGTCGACTACGCGAAATGATCAACATCCTCTATATCGGTGACGTCGTCGGCCAGCCTGGCCGGAAGGCGCTGCATCAGAAACTCAATCATGTCGTCGACCGCGAGAAGATCGACTTCACGATCGTCAATATCGAGAACGCCGCGGGCGGCTTCGGCGTCACCGAGGCGATCATGGAGGAGCTGTCCGAGCTCCCCATCAATGCCTACACCTCGGGCAATCACATCTGGGACAAGAAGGATTTCGTCGACAACTACGATCACTACGAGCACGTGATCCGGCCGGCGAATTACCCGCAGGCCAACCCCGGCAAGGGGCGCGTGATCCGGCAGACGGCGGCTGGCGTGAACGTGGCGGTCGTGCAGGTGATGGGCAACGTCTTCATGCCGCCGTGCGACAACCCGTTCTACGTCGTCGATCGCGAGCTGAAGGAAATCGGCGACTCCGCAAAGGTCATCGTCGTCGACATCCACTGCGAGGCGACGTCGGAGAAGCAGGCCATGGGACGCCACCTCGACGGCCGCGTCTCCGTCGTCGTCGGCACGCACACGCACGTGCCGACGGCCGACGAGCGCATCCTGCCGCTCGGCACGGCGTTCCAGACCGATGTCGGGATGTCAGGCGCGTACGACTCGATCATCGGATTCCGTCCCGATGAAGTGCTCTACCGCTTCCTCATGAACACGCCGAAGAAGCTGGAGGTCGCCAAGCGCGACATTCGCCTGTCCGGCGCGATGATCGAAGTGGACGAGACCACCGGCAAGGCGTCGCGCATCATTCGCATTCACGAGAAAGTCGAGGATTAGTGCGCCTCGGCGTGATTACGCTCGGTCATGTGCACGCCGAGGAGCTGAGCGCGCTCACGCCTTTCCTGGAGCACCTCGAGCAGCTCGTGCTCGATGTTCCATTCGACGATCCGCTGTCGAAACATCGCGCGGAATTGAATCGCGCCGTCGATGCCGCGACCGATGACTGGCTGCTGATCGTCCGCGAGCGCGAGATCGTCGACGACGCCATCGCCCGCGAGATCACCGACGCCATGCGCGCGCAAAACGCCTGGGGATTTCGCATCCGCTCGATCCCGATGTACGCCGGCAAGCCGCTGCGCATCGGCGTCACCGACGGCGAGCTGCGCCTCTTCCATCGCCGCCACCTTCTCCGCCGCGGCGAGTTGGGCGTGCAGGGAACCGTCGTGCGACTGAATAACGTCCTCCGCTCGATGAGCTTCGACACGGTCGCCGCGCACCGCGAGTACCTCGAAAAAAACGGAGTTCCGCATTCGATGCTGCGACGTCTGCTCCTCTTCGTCCATCACGTCGCCGTCACGCGCGCGCGCGACGCGAACACGCTGCGCTATCTGTGGATCGAGGCGGGGTTCGACCACGGTTAGCAGTAGCAGTTACTGAATCTTGCTAAAGCACAGACAGGAGTGTCTGTGCCACATTGATCCTGCCGTAAGTGAGATGTTGCTACTGGCGAAAGCCAGTGTGGCACAGACACTCTTGTCTGTGCTGGTGAGGCTTTGGATGGCTGAGAAACTCTTACGCCATCTGCGCCTGTACCGAAACCTTCGGCGTCGTCAGCGCCCGCAGCGTACCGTTCGCGCGGAACTGGCGCGGCGACATTCCGAAGCGTTCGCGGAATTGCTGGCGGAAGTAGTTCTCCGAGTCGAAGCCGCAGCGGCGGGCGATCTGCGAGACGCGCATGTTGCCGTTCTTGAGCAGGCGGGCCGCTTTTTCCAGGCGCTTCTCTTTGAGGAAGTGGCTAAGCAGGCGGCCGGTGAGGCGATGGAACCGGCCGGAGACGTACTGGCGCGTGTAGCCCAGCTCCTTCGTCACCGCTTCGACGGTCAACTCTTCGTCGGCGCGAACGCGGCGGCGCACCGTCTTGATCAGAGCGCGCAAGAGGCCATCCATAGTCGGTCCTCCTCGAAGCGCCGGCACCGCTGTTCTACACGTCCGTCCAGCGGCCGGTCCGGCGATTATTCGATTTAAGTGTGGCGCCATCATAGACCAAAATTCGGGGTCCGGCTGTGCAAAACTTCACCGATGAGCTTTGCGCCGGTCCAGAAGGAAGTCGACGACTACATCTCGCAATTCAAGGAAGGCTACTTTCCGCCGCTGTCGATGCTGGCGCGGTTGACGGAAGAACTGGGCGAGCTGGCCCGGGCACTCAGTCACGATGCGGGCTTCAAGAAGCCGAAAAGCGGCGAGGCGAAGGGCGACGTCGCCGAAGAATTGTGCGACCTGATCTTCGTCGCCGTCTGCCTGGCGAATTCGCTCGGCATCGATCTCGACGATGCATTCGCGGCCGTCATGAACAAGTACCGAGTTCGCGACGCGGACCGTTGGACGAGGAAGTGACGGCTCAGCGTGCTACGATTTCCCCTCCAATGCGCCGCGCCGCCATCCTCCTGATCACCTTTGTCGCCGTTTCGATGCAGGCGCAGGTGCACCTCATCATCAAGAGCGATGGGACGAAGGTCATCTCCAACTTCGGTTCGCCGGCGTCGAAGCATGGCAGCGATTGGAACTGGTGGGCGAAGCAGCGCGACCGCCGTTCCAGCTTCGACGCCTACATCGATCGGTATGCAGCGCAGTACCACGTCGATCCTGTTTTCGTCCGCGCCGTCATTCAGGTCGAATCCGATTTCAACCCTCGCTGTGTTTCGAACAAAGGCGCGCGCGGGCTGATGCAACTCATGCCGGAGAACGCACGGCAGTATGGAGTGCGCAACGTCTTCGATCCCGAGGAGAACATCCGCGGCGGGATTCACAATCTAGCGGACCTTCTTGCGAAATACCGCGGCGATGTCCGCCAGGTTCTCGCCGCGTACAACGCCGGCGAGGGTGCCGTCGCCAAATATCGCGGCATTCCGCCGTACGAAGAGACGATGACGTACGTCAAGCGCGCGCTCACCGTCTACTACGGCACGCCGTACGGACAGGCCACCAGTTTTGCGGGACGGCGCGGCGGGCGGAAGCTCACCGGTGGATTCGGCGCGGCCACGCAGCCGCTCGTGGCCATGCTTCCCGGCATGCGCTACCTCGGCACGAACTGAGCCGCTGATACAATCGGCCACCGAATGCCCGAACGCGATCCTGCTGTCGCCCCGCCGTTCGATCAGGGCGTTTTTCTTCTCCACTACAACCGCGGGCGTGAAGCCTTTCAGGAGGCGAGATACGCCGAGGCGCGGCGCGAGTTGGAGAACGCGCAGAGGCTTCGTCCAGACGATGCCGACGTCCTCAATCTCCTCGGCCTGGTCTACTTCAAGACGAATGCGTTCCCAGAGGCGGAGGTCATCTATCGCAGGCTGGCGCTGGAAAATCCGAACGTCTTCATCCTGCACTCCAACCTCGGCTTGATCCTTTTCAAACAGGGGAAGCTCGATGAGTCGGAGCAGTTCCTGCTGCGCGCGATCGAACTGCGGCCGAACTACGCGAAGTCGCATCTCTACCTCGGGCTGCTTTATCGTCAGCGCCGCAAGTACGGACTGGCGCTCGAGCACCTTCGTTTCGCCGGCGCCGACAAGATCGTGCGCGAAGTCGAGGCCGAGATGCGTCCGCCCGGCGCGCCGCCGCCTCCCGCTCCCGCGCCGCCAAAGCGCGATACGCAGAAAATCACGCAGAAGATCGTGCCGCTGACCGATGCGCGCGCGGCGCAGATGGTGAAACCGATGGTGACGCAGCCGGGCGCGATCGCCACGCCGGCCGATGCCCCTCGGGTCGTCGACACCGCCCACACCGCCGCCCGCAAACTGCAGGATGCCGTCGACGAAACGCAACTCGCCGAGGAGAAGCGGCTCGACCTCGGCAAGAAGATCGAAGGCGCGTCGAAGACCTTCACCCTGCACGAGAACGGATTCCTCGAGATCAATTTCGGCCGCAGCGTGCACGTGAAGCGCGGGACGGTTTCGAGCTACTCCGGCAATCTGAAGTTCGTGGCCGAGTCAGGACTCCTCGGCACGACGGCGCAGACACTGGTGAAGGCGGTAGGGCAGGGAAAGATTTTCGTCTATGAGAAAGGTCGCAAGACCTTCCTGCTCGATCTCAACGAAGAATTCATCTACGTCGAAGGCAGCAATCTGCTGGCGCTCGAAGACACGCTCACCTATCGCGTCGAGCCGATCTACGACAGCACGTATCAGCGCAAGATCGACACGGTAAAGATTTTCGGAAAAGGCTCGCTGGCCATTTCCACGCACATTGAGCCGCTCACGCTTCGTGTCACGCGCGAATATCCACTGTCGATTTCCTCCAATGCGCTGGTCGCCTGGACCGGCAATGTGATCCCGACGGTAATGGACGACAAATCGCTCGAAAACGTAATGATCGAGAATGCCGGCGAGGCGGGATTCAAGATCCGTTTCGAGGGCGACGGCGTGGTCGTCAGTGAGCAGTAACAGCCATAAGTAACGATTGTTACTGTTGGCGCGTTACAATCTCGTGCATGACGAAACGCGAACAAGAACGGCCCGTGGTCACGCAACCGGACACATGGGCCAAAATCACGGTTGTCCTCCTTGACCGGCATGTGGCATATCTCGATCGCATCGCGGTCGATATCCGGTTGCAATTTGGTTTTGCGATCTCGCGTGCGGAATTGATTCGCGCCCTGATCGAAGCAGCGTCGCAAAGCGGCGTGGTCCTCTCCGATGCGGCCAACATCAAAGAGATGGTCTCGATGCTGGCGGAAACCTGGGCGGGCGCGAAGCCGCGTAAGAAGAAATAGCCGGCACGGCCGGCGGCGCTGGTTGCCCAAGGCTCAGTCAACACTGAGCCTTGAATACCCTGCCGCGTTGATTTCTAAGACCGCTTCCAGAGCTTCTGCGACGGGATCCGCAAGGCGCGATTGAATTTCGACGAGGCGTTTTCCCAGGCGACGGTTTCCGTCAACTCTACGATCGCGTCATCGTCGAAGCGTTCGTGCACGCGCGCGAACAGTTCGTCGGAGACTTCGCGTCCGGTGATGGTCATGGCGTCGGCGAATTCGAGGACGAGGCGCTCGACGTCGTCGAAATGGGGCGACGCTTCCCAATCAGCCAGCGCCAGGAGCTTCTCGTCTGCGATGCCTAGTTCGCTGCCGACCGCAGCGTTGATGTCCTGTCAGAACTCGCAGCCGTTGAGAAAGGCCACGCGCCGATTGATCATCGCTACGAGGCGCCGGTCGATGAGGCCGGAGACCTCGAGGCCGCTCCACATCATCCGGACGCCTTTGAAAATCGAGGGACGACGCGCGTAGATCCGATGATTGAGCAGCGGCGCGCCCCATTTTTTCGCCTGCGCATCGAGCACGGCGCGAATGGAGCGGTCGAGTTGGTCGACGTCGGCGTCAGGAACGCGAGCCATCCGCGCATCGTACACTTCCCGCCGTGCCTGAGTTACCCGAGGTCGAGTTGTACTGCCGCTACTTCGCAGAGCACGCACTGCATCAGCGAGTCGCCGCCGTGCGTGTGCTCGACGAACGCATCCTCGGCGTACGCACTGCGGCGCTGACGCGGGCGGTGATCGGACATGAATTTTCCCAGGTCCGGCGTCACGGCAAGCATCTTTTCGCCGATGCCGGCGCGTCGTGGCTGCACCTGCACTTCGGCATGAGCGGCGATCTTTACTACTACCGTGAAGACGCCGATCAGCCGCGGTTCGCGCGCGTCGTTTTTGAATTCGAGAACGGCGCACGGCTCGCGTATGACGACATGCGCCTATTCGGCGTCGTCGACGTCACGCCTGATCCCGACACATTCATCGCCGAGCATCGCCTCGGGCCCGATCCGCTCGATTCTGCCTTTCGACTATCGGCATTTCGGCGAATCCTCGATGGCCGGCGCGGCGCGGTGAAGGCGCTGCTGATGACGCAGGAAATCATCGCCGGGATGGGCAACTTGTACGTCGACGAGACGTTGTACCGCGCGTCGATTCATCCGCGGCGCGCCGTCGACGCGCTCACCGATGCCGAGGCCAAAGCGATCTTCACCGGCATCCGCGGCGTGCTCAAAGAGGCGATCGCATTCAAATCGCGCGGCGGCGATTACCCCGGACGCTGGCTCACGCAGCATCGGGAAGAAGGCGATCGCTGTCCGCGCTGCGGCGGCACGATTCAGCGCACGGTCGTGTTCGGCAGGACGACCTACTTCTGCGGCAAGCATCAACGGTGATCGGGCACTGCTCTTGCGCGTACCGCGCGCATGAGCAACGAAATCATCTTCGACACGATCGCCAAACAGGAGTGGCTGGAAGCGGCCGCCGATCCGATTTCCAAAGCCATCCGCGAACTCTTTCCGGGCGACGCGGGCCGCGCGATCAAGAACGCGCTGCACGGAACGTGGCTCGGTCATCCGCTCCATCCTGTGCTCACGGACATCCCCGTCGGCGCGTGGACGCTGGCCATGATTTTCGATGCGCTCGACGGACTCGGCGCGCGGAAGGAGCTCCGCGCCGGAGCCGATTTCGCGATCGGATTCGGGCTGCTCGGCGCGGTCGGTTCCGCGGTGACCGGCGTGACCGACTGGTCGGAAACGGACGGGCGCGGAAAGACCATCGGCCTGATGCACGGCCTGCTGAACGTTGCCGCGACCGCGCTCTACACGACGTCGTACTTCATGCGCAAAGGGAAGAAGCAACGTTCGGCCGGCGTCGCGCTGTCGATGCTCGGTTTCGCCGTCGCCAACGCCTCGGCGTACCTCGGCGGGCACCTCGTTTTCGGAGAACAGATCGGCGTCGATCACACGGCCACGCCGGATGCGACGCAGCCGGAGGATTTCCGCGCCGTCATCGCCGAGGCGAACCTTCGCGACGACACGCCGACGCGCGTTGAAGTGCAGGACACCGCGGTCGTACTGGTGAAACGCGCGGGCCGCATCTTCGCGCTCAGCGCCACCTGTCCGCACCTCGGCGGGCCGCTCGACGAAGGGAAACTGGTCGGCGACGCGATTCAATGTCCGTGGCATGGCTCCGAGCTGGCGCTCGAAGACGGTCACATCGTCAACGGTCCGACGGTGTATCCGGCTCGCTGCTACGACGTTCGCATTCGCAACGGAATGGTCGAAATTCGTTCCGCCAGCAAACAGGCGATTAAAGCGTCGTCGTCGGGCGCTGCCGCTTGAGCGCTACTCGCCGAGGAGTTTCAGCACGACTTTGAGTTGCTGGCGTACGCCGGGCGAACTGGCCAGCTCGTCGGGGACGTACGGCATCGAGCGCGCGATGGGCGTATTCGTCAGCGCGAAGGCGTTCGGCACCGTGGCGACGTCCGCGAGGCGCGTGCCGATCAACGGTGCGAGAAACGGCAGGTAATGGATCTTGCCGTGGATCCCGTACTTGTAGACGTTGACGGCGCCGATGTTGCCGAGGTCGAAATCGCCGACTTTCGATTGCGGGTGGAGAACGAACTCGCGCGAGAAACGGAACAGCGCATCCTGCGAGTAGTCGGGCTTCGGCGCATCGTCAGCCAGAAGCGGCGTCGCAACGGCGACGAGGAGGATAAGCAGCAGGGCGGTGCGGGTCCTCATCATCATGGCATTGTGACGCTGCTTCGGCCCCAACGGTTACAAAAAATCGGTCAACGGATGTCCACCAACGCCCGAGGCCGCGTGTGCGGACGCAATGGAATCGAGGTACCGGTCAGCGCGAGCGCATTCGGAATCTCGATCGAGGGACGCAACGCGGTGCCCTGGAGCGGCGCGAGCACGGGCAGATACGCGAACGTGTAGCGGCCGCTGTGAGTCGTCAATCGGACGGCACCGACCTCGACGTCGACGCGGTTACCGGTGTCGTCATTCGGGACCACCTGCAGGATCGGTCCCGGCGGCGTTTGTGACGGTGTAACTCGCGTACTGTCTTGCGCATACGCGGCGGTAGCGATGAGCATGAGAACTGCGATTATGGCTGTTTTCATACTCCAAATAATAGGCATTTTGCATGCCGTTTCGCGTGGCTCAGGCCGCCGTTTTTGGAACGCGAGCCGCATTGCAACCGCGACAGGAGGACAAAGCAAATGAGAAGAATTGTGCTTCTGTCAGCAGTCCTGATTCTCGCGGCGTTCGCCGCGAATGCGCAGACCAACGGCACGCTGCTCACCTGCGAGTCGCTGAACAATGTCCGTCATACCTGCAAGGCCGACGTCGCGACCGGCGTCACACTCAATCGTCAGCTCAGCAAGGACGTATGCGTCCGCGGAAAGACGTGGGGCACGACGCGCAACAACGACGGGATCTGGGTCGACGCCGGCTGCCGGGCCGAGTTCCTCGTCGGCGGTGGTTCGGCGCAGCTTCCGAACGGCGTGATGCAGACCGTGACGTGCGAATCGATTCCCGGCCACACGAAACGCTGCACGGCCATGACGGCGAACGGCGTCCAGCTTGCGCGCCAGATCAGCAAGCATTCGTGCGTGCTGAACAAGGACTGGGGCTGGGACAACAACGGTATCTGGGTCAAAGACGGTTGCCGCGCGGAGTTCACGGTCAACACGACGATGCCTCCGATGACGTCGTCGTTAACGACCATCACGTGCGAATCGCCGAATGGGATGAATCACCACTGCTCGGCGAATACGCTGCACGGCGTGACGCTTTCCCGCCAGCTCAGCGATTCCGGCTGCGTGGAAGGCAAGACCTGGGGCTACGACGCGAATGGCATCTGGGTTTCCAATGGCTGCCGCGCGGAGTTCACGGTAGGACGCTAGGTTTCAGTCTCATCCTGCAGCGCGCGCGGCGCGCTGCAGGATCTTCTCAGGCGTCCCGAGCCTCACCAGCACAGACAAGAGTGTCTGTGCCACACCAGCTTGTCCTTGCATCAGCAGTTGAGAGGTGTGGCAGGGTCGATGTGGCACAGACACTCTTGTCTGTGCTTTCGCAAGATGCAGCGCTTGATGTCATTCACGGAACCGCGACCTTCGCCCGCGCGAATCCCGCCATCTTGCTGGCCTGATCGACCACCGCGACGGAGAGGATGTTGTCTCCGGGAGTCATGGTGATCGTCGCCTTGTACGTGATCTTTTTCTCCCGGAAATCATCCTCGGCATCCACCGGAACCTTCACCGCGTGCGCGTTGCGGATCACTTTCGACGTGTTCTCACCGTTGCCCACGACCACGAAGACGGTGAAGTTGCCGACAAGGTTGTCGCCTTCCGGCGCAAGCGTGATCGTCGGAGCCATCGTCACTTCGAAGGGGACGCGATACTCGGCGCCGTCTTTCTGCGGCGCGCCCGGCTTGACGCTGATCTCCCAGGCGTTGCGCGCGTCGGTCGTGTAGAGATTGGCGATCACGCGCGTGCTCATCTCGTCCTGCGCCGGTTTCGCATTCGGAATGTAGGTCTCGCGCGCGCGGAAGCGATACTCGGGGTTCTTCATTTTCACGACGATCTTGCGGAGGTCTTGCGCGGACGAGTCGCCTGGTCTGAAGCCGATGGAGTAGTAGGAGTTGAGATCGTTGGCGACTGTCTGGAACGCGGAGTCGAAGTTGCTCGTGTTCGTGATGGCCAGGCCGCCGCTGATGCGCGCCAGCGTCTGGTAGGCCATGGCGGTGTTGGTGAACTTCAGGAAGGATTCGACGCGATCCGGCGCCGCGGTCGTTTCCGCGCTGCCGGAGTCGCGCGAGTCGGCGGCGTCGATCATGTAGAGCGCGACGCCGTTGGCGCTGGCCTGCTTCGCCGCTTCTTCGATCGAAAAGTGCTGCATCGATCCCGTCTTCCCGCTGATGCTCTCGCTGCCGAGGGTGAGGCTGGTCATGTAGGGCGAGAAGGCGTTGTAGAGCCATTGGTACAACTCGACGCCCGGTTTCTCCGGAAGGTGCGCGCCGACGAAGATGATGACGTTCTTCCCTTCCAGGCCCGCCAGCGCCGCGGTGATCTGGCCAAGTGCGGCCAGCGTGTTGCGTGCGCTGAAGATGGTTTCCTCCACGTGGCTTTCCACGTCGCCCGTGGCCTGGCGGTACGCATCGCGCCAGGAGAGCCTCGATCCTGGCTCCTTCGCGATCGAGATGTATTCATTCACGGTCTGCTTGAGGTGATCGAGTGAGGCGGTGTGATTGAACGCGTTCCCGCTCTTCTTGACAGTCTCCACGCCCGCTCGGATGGCGTTGCGGTCATTGGTGAACGGCGTGACGACGGTTGTCTTCTGTGTGCAGAGGACGATCATGACGCGGTCCTGCGGGCCAAGCCGTTCGACGAATTTGTCGAGCGACTGGAGCACTTTGTCGCGCCGGAACGGCTCGAGCGAGTAGTTGTCGACGAACATGACGATGTTGCGAGGACGAACTTCGACCGGCGTCTCGACGGGCGCCGCAGGCGCGGGTACCGCTGGCGTTGCAGTCGCTTCGGCAATTGGTGCCGGCGCGCGCACCTCGGAGAGATTCGTGATCTCGCGCTTCTGGCCGTTTTCGTAAATTTCGAAATCGGCTTTGGTCAGGCCGGTCACCGGCTTGCCGGAGCGGTCGCGGACGACGACGTCGACGTTGACGACGCGAACCTCAATCGATTCGGCGACTTCCTGCGCCAGCGACGCGGCGGCGCTGAATCCGATGAATGCTGCAATGACGAGACGTTTCACAATCTCACCTCGCTCTATGGTTTTGCCGCCTGCCGATGCGCAACCGGAGTCAATCCGCACGCTGCCGCCGCCTCGGCGCGCAGTACCGTCAGCGGCTCCGCGGCCACCCAGACGATGCGCTGCGCTTCGAGCGACGCGTTGAGCCGATTCACGGCCGCCTCCATTCCGGCCGGCGTGGAGACGTCATCGATGCGCCCCCACGCGGCGGCGAGATCGGGACGCGGTCCGTCGGACGACCAGACGAACAGCGGCACGCCCACTTCGTCGAGATAGCGGCGAACGACGGAAGGGGAGTAGAGGCTGGTGTCGGGCGACTTGCTGAGCACGAGCACGACGGCGCGGCGATGCCCTTTGTCGAGAGTGGCCAGCGCTGCGACGGCGACGGCATCCGCGAATTGCCGCGGCTCCATCGCCGCTGGTGCCGGCGTGAGGCGCTGCGTGAACAGCCACGAAACGTTGCCGGCTTTCGCGTGATTGACCGACTGCGGAAAGGCGATCGCGGTGGGCTCGCCCGGCGCATTGATCGGCCGCGAGACCGGCCAGAGAATCCGCTCGGCCGTGTCGGGATCGAAGCGGAATTGCGCGGCGGGAAAGATGACCGGCCGCGTCGCGGGATCGCGGACCATCACGACGAATGCATCGCTCTTCTCGATCGCGGTCGCTTTCAATGGTGCTCCGCCGGAGGAGAAACAGGTCTCGAGGTTTGCGGCGCCGTGCGTTGGGTCGGACATCACCAGCATCGGCGTCAATTCCGTTTCCACTGATCGTGAGAAAGCGGCCGACGAGAGGACGATGTCGCGGCGCGCCACGGCGCCGTCATCGAACTCCATCTTCGCCGCGACGATGTGCGGACGCGCTGGATTCATCTCCGGCAGCCGCGCGCGAAAGTCGCGTCCCACGCGCACCTCGGCGCCGTCGACGGACAGCTTCGCGCGCGAGGCCGCGTTGTGCAGCCGGTGCCGCCCGACCAATTCGGCCTCCACCGGCCGCTGTCCCTCGCGCCGGATGACGATCTCCATCTCCGCCGCCGGCCGCGAGAGATTGATGACCTGCGATGTGCGCGCGATCTCTTTCCCGTCGGCGCCGTACGCGATCGCGGTCAGTTCGCGCGGCGTCAGCGCGCTGCCGAAATCGACGCGCGCAGACCACGGCGCGCCTGTCATCCGCGCCACCTCCCGCCCGTCAAGCTCGATGCGAACCGATTTCACCGCCTCGTCCACACGCAGGCTGACGTTCTGAAATCCAGTGACCAACCCGAGGAAGAGGGAGAGAAAGACGATCTGCGGCACGGTCTAATGGTCCGCCGAAGTGCTGACGATGTACAGGTCGGACAGCAGCCGCGTGTAGCTGTACACCGTCGCCGCGCCGTCGGGTGTGACGAGAATCGGGCCGACGTTGATAAGCCCCGCGGGATCGGCGGGCATCGCTTCGCGCCATTCGGTGCGCGCGCCGGTGGTCAGGTCGACTTTGTACAACATCGCCGGGATCTTGCCGAAGGTGGCCACGAAGATCGAACGGCCGTCGGCAGAGAAGCGCGTCGGGACATCTCCATTTTTCAGCACGGGAACGGCGATTGGTGCGCCTCCGGCGGCCGGATAGAGATAGAACCTGCGATCCGGCGCGCGGCCGAGGATGAAACGGCCGTCGGGCGTGACCTGCGACGCGGCAACGTTTTCGGGACTGATCGGACGCGGCGCGCTGCCGTCGAGCGCCTGAATCCAGAGCCGCGGCGCCTGCCGTTCTTCATTTCCCTGAAAGAAAATGTGCGAGCCGTCCGGCATCCAGCGCGCGTTGCGATGATTGATGCGGTCGTGCGTGATCTGGCGCGGCTGCCCGGTGCCGGTGGGCAGCATCGTGATCTGCGCGGGCTTGCGGTTGCGCGGAATCGATAACACCCACTTTCCATCCGGCGACAATCCCTCGGACGTGCCGTCGCCCAGGCGGATGGCGGGCGAGCCGTCGATGCCGCGCAGGTAGACGCCGAAGATCGCGCCGCCCGCTTCGCCCGATTCGGAGAAGATGATGGTCTTGCCGTCGGCGGAGAGGTCGCGCACGACGGAGTAGTCGAACCAGGAGAGATCGACCGGCGGCGCGTTCCCGTGAATGCCGACGATGCCGGCGCGGACGATCTCGCGCGACACGAGCATGCGGCCGTCGGGTGCGACATCGTGGAACCAGAGCGGGCCGGCACTCGCCGCGGCGAATCGTTGCTTCCCGCTCAACGTCACCGCCGTGACCGCGCGCGCGTTGCTGCCTTCTTCCGACGAAAAGAGGACTTCCTTTCCATCCGGAGACCACGCCAGCCCTTCCACGCTCTGCGATTCTTTCGTCAATGCGCGGTGCGTTTTGCCGGCGACGTCGACCAGCATTACGGAACCACGGTCGTCGTTGAGAAACGGATGATCGAGCAGCGCGATCGAGTCGCCCGACGGATTGAATCGAGGGTGCGCAATCCAGCCGACGGTGTCGTAGACGACGTTGCCGATCGGGAATTCGAGGCGGCAACGTCCGGCCACGGTGCGCACGACGGCGAGGCGGCCGTCAGGCGACCAGTCGGCGAATTCGACGTCATCGAGGATCGGCCGCGGCGCACCTCCCGCGATCGGCACCTGAGCCAGCGTTCCGCTCTCGCGGAGATAGCCGATGACGTGGCGGTGCAACGAAATGGCGAGCTGCCCGGTGCGCGAAATGGCGAGTAAATCCGTGTCGTCGCCGAGTTGCAGGTCGCGCGACTCGGGCGAATCGGCACGGACGGAGAAGATCGCCATCGGCTTCCCGTTCCACCGCGCGCCGTAGAAAACCGTCTCGCCGTCGGGTGAGAAACGGGCGTTGAAGATCGTGCCGCTGCGGAAGGTGAGCCGCTTGTAGCTCGGCGGAGGCTGCGTGCCGCGCTGTTTGCCGGCGACATAGGCCAGGCTCGCCGCTGCCAGCAGCGCCAGCGCGATCGCAAGCGGCTTGACGGTTTGGCGCGGCCGGATGCGCCAGATCGGACGGAACGAAATGGCCTGGCTGGTGAGGCCGGAGAGGGAGCCGAGGTCGAAGGCGAGATCGCGAGCAGACTGGAAACGTTCGTCGGGATTTTTCTCCAGGCAGTGGCGGACCACGCGGTCGAGCGCGCCGGGAACACGAACGTTCAACTCGATGAAATCGGGCGGATCATCCTTCAGGATCGAATTGAGCGTCTCGATCGGCGACTCGCCGCGAAAGGCGGGAACGCCCGCCAGCATTTCGTAGAGGATCACTCCGAAGGCGAAGATGTCGGAGCGGTTGTCGCCGCTGCCGCCGCGCACCTGTTCCGGCGCCATGTAGCCGACGGTGCCCATGAGCCGGCCGGGCTCGGTCGGCGTCGCGGGAAGCGTCGGCTCGTGCTCGGTGCCGGGCGTCGCATTCGGAATGCGCGGGCCGGCCAGCTTCGCCAATCCGAAGTCGAGGATCTTCACGTGGCCGTCGCGGGTGATGAAAAGATTTTCCGGCTTGAGGTCGCGATGGACGATGTTGCGCTCGTGCGCGGCGGCCAGTCCGCGCGCGATCTGCGCGGCGTAATCCAGCGCCTTGCGCGGCGGGATGGCGCTCTGGCGGATGCGCGCGCGCAGCGATTCGCCCTCCAGCAGTTCGGAGACGATGTAGTGCAGTCCGTCTTCGTCGCCGATGTCGTAGATGGCCAGGATGTTGGGATGGTTGAGCATGCCGGCCGCGCGCGCTTCCTGCTCGAAACGGCGCAGCGCGTCGGCGTCAGCCGACAGATTGCGGGTGAGGACCTTGACGGCGACGTCGCGCTGCAGCCGTGTGTCGTGCGCGCGATACACCTCGCCCATGCCGCCCGCGCCGATGGCCATGAGAATTTTGTACGGACCGAGCAGCGTGCCCGGGGCAAGCATGGGTCGGAATCATGTCAGAAATCAGTGGATTAGTAGATCAGTGGATTAGTAGATTAGAGGCTGCGCGTTTTATGCAGCCGACTTGCAACCTTTGATCTACTCATCATGAAACCTGAATCCACCATCCGCCTGACGCCCGGCAAACGCGTCCTCTTCCTCACCAAAGACCCGGAGCTGATCCGCAGACAACTGCGCGGCGAGCTCGACCTGCTGATGAAGGATCTGTCCGTCGACGATCTGCTCGACGACATCAACACCGACGCCATGACCCCGGCCTGGGTCTGCTTCAGCCACAAGCCGGAAGACATCGCCCGCGATGCGTACGCTGGTCTTATCGTCGACGGCAAGCGCCTCTTCGAGCACGACGCGCTGATCAACGGCAACTTCGAGGTCATCGTCAGCGGCTACCGCAAAGGCGTCGGAAGCTCGCGCGAGACTGCGACGCAATGCGAGGTGTGGAGCGGCATCCGCATCGCCGTGGCAGCGTCGTTCGCGCCGATCCACGCCGGCAACAACATCAATCAAGGTTTGCTGATGGCGAACCACGCCATGCTGGAGCTCCTGCAGGCCGGCGAAGGTCTGGACATCGAAGAGTTCTGCAAAGGCTACGACGCCATCACGCAGCTGATCATCAAAGAGGGCGGACTCTTTCCGTTCGCGAAGGCGGTCGAGCGCGGCGAGCTGCAGGTGCCGGTTCCGAACACGCCGAAGCGGCCGATGACGATGGGGGAGAAGATCCTGGCCCGGCACCTGGTCGGAAGGAAGTCCGGCCAAGAGGCGTACGTCAAGCCCGGCGACGCCGTCGTGGTCGAAGTGGACGGCGGATACACGCACGAATTCACGACCGCGCAGGTCCACTACTTCCTCGAGCAGGAGTACGGGCCGGACTACACCATCAAAAATCCGCAGAAGTTCGCGGTCTTCGAGGATCACCTCATCTACGCCGACGACGTGGCGCGCATGCGACCGTTCATGGATAAGATCCAGACGCTGCGCGATCTGCAGCGCGAGTTTCAGCAGCACACCGGCTGCCGCGACTTTTCAGCGACGGACAACATCTCGCCCGGCATCTGCCACGAGGTGGCGCGCGAGTTCATCATCGACCCAGGCGATTTCATTCAGGCCACCGACAGCCACACCTGCATGGGCGGCGTGAACAACGCGCTGGCCTGGGGCGTCGGCGCCACCGAGTACGCGAACCTGGTCCACTCCGGCTTCACGCAGGTGGAGGTGTCGGAGTCGATCCGCTTCGAGCTGACCGGCACGCTGCGCGAGAACGTCACGGCCAAAGACGTGATGCTCTACATCCTGCTGCACTACGCGAAACCGCAGCTAACGCTCGATCGAATCATGGAGTTCACCGGCCCCGGCCTGCGATCGCTGTCGCTGGACGAACGCGCCACGCTGGCCAACATGGCCACCGAATGCGCGGCGCGCACGGCCATCATCGAAGCGGACGAGAAGACGTTCGCCTGGATCGCGGCGATGCGTCCTGGCGTCGACATCGAATCGTTGAAGGCGCGCGCCGTCGCGCCCGATCCCGACGCCGCCTACGCCGGCGGCATCCACACGATCGACCTCGGCACGATCCAGCCGATGGTGGCCCATCCCGGCGATCCCGACCGCGGCATTCCCTCCGATCCAACCAATGGAGCGTTGGTCAGCGAGTTCGAAGACACAAAGATCGACATCGCCTACGCCGGCTCCTGCACCGCCGGCAAGGTCGACGATTTCCTTTTCTACCATCAGGTGGCGAAAGAAGCGGTCGACGCCGGCCTCAAAGTCGCGGACGGCGTGAAGTTCTACATCCAGTTCGGCTCACAGGCGGTGGAGACGTTCGCGCGCGAAAACGGCCTGCTCGACACGTTCGTACGCGCCGGCGCGGTCGTCCTCAATCCCGGCTGCGGCGCCTGCATCGGCTGCGGTCCCGGCGTCTCCGACGATTCCGAACAGGTCACGATCAGCGCGATCAACCGCAACTACAAAGGCCGCAGCGGTCCCGGCAAACTCTGGCTCGCTTCCCCCCTCACCGTCGCCGCCTCGGCGTTCACCGGCCACGTCACCGCATACACGCCGGGGATGTTCGCGAAGCAGTTGGTCGAAGCGTAGTCACCAGATCGTGGCCACAACACCGCTGCGCTGAATCCGCTCGTCCTTCGTGACGAGCGGAACGCCGTGCGTGAGGGCGGTGGCGGCGATGAGGCAATCGGCGGGGTTGCGAAGGATGTCCTGCAGCTCGGCGGCGAGGACACCGATTTCGATCGTGATGGGGAGGATCGATACGTTGCGGGCTTCGATGACGTTGCGCAGCCAGAGCGCAGGTTCCAGATCGAGATCGATTCGCCGACGATCGGAAAGCATGCCGACTTCCCAGCAGGAAATGGCGGCGAACCCGATGGCTTCCGATGAATCGATCGCCTCTCGCGCGCCGGTCGAAAGCTTTTCCGGCGCCAGAACCCACCAGATCAATGTATGAGTGTCAACGACGATCACTCTTACGTGTCCCACTCCACGTCGTCGATCGGAGAAACAATGTCGCCCAGTATTCGCCCCGACCCGCGGAGGTGCTCGATCGAACGCTCACGTTCAGCCGCGGCGGGTACCATCCACCGGCCGTTGTAAAGCACCCGTGCTTCTGCAGATGCAGGCTGAACATCCGTAGCGCTCTCCACACGCACCAGCTTCGCGATCGGCTTCCCGTCGCGCGTCAATGTGATCTCGCCGCCGTTTTGCGACAGATCCTCTACCAGTGCAGGGCCGAGTTGCGCGACGTCGATCTGAATGGTCATGACGTCATCGTAGAACTGCTTCTGTGCATCTTCAACTTCCCGCCGCCCGTCTCTGCGAAGGACGCAGCACCTCGGCGAGATCATTCGCGAACCTATGCGCGTCTTGCGCCTCGAGCGAGGCGGTTGTGACGCGGATGGCCGGCGGCGTCTTGATCCGGTAGCGCTCTCCCGCGGCGACGGCCCAGCCGCGCTGGAACAGCGCTTGGACGATCGCGCTCTCCTCGGGGAGGGGAATCCAGACGTTCAATCCTGAGGAGCCTTGAGCGTCGATGCCATGACCTCGTAGCGCATCGATCAGGGCTGTGCGGCGTTGCGTGTACGTCCGTTCGGCGCGGGCGAGCTGCTTCTGCACGTTCTTGTCGTGCCACAACGAAACGACGAGGCGCTGCAGGAGGTGGCTGACCCAGCGGATGCCGAGCGTTTGCCGCCCTTCGACGCGGGCGATCGTGCGCGCGTCGCCGGCCATAATCGCCAGGCGCAGATCGGGACCGAGCGATTTCGAAACCGAGCGGACGACCGCCCATCGTTCGCGCGCGCCGTCGACGAGCGTCACGTACGGCGCGCCGGCAACCGGTCCGGCATGATCGTCTTCGATGATGAGCAGGTCAGGGCGCTGCTTCAGAATCGTTCGAAGCTGACGTCCGCGGCGTTCGGTGAAGGCGGCGCCCGTCGGGTTTTGCGCGCGCGGCGTGACGATGATCGCTTGAGCTGCCGGCGCGCGTTGGATGGCGGCGGGCAGCAGACCATCGTCATCGATGGGGACAGGAACCGGGACGAGCGCGAGCGCGTGGAGAAGGTCGGCCACACCGGTGAAGCAGGGGTCTTCGACCAGAACGCGATCTCCGGGGCGAAGCTGTTCGCGCAGTACGCGTTCGATGCCGTCCAGCGCTCCGCTGACCACCGCAACAGAATCGGACGGAACGCCGTCCGCGTGGAACTGTTTGCGGGCCAGAGCGACCAGCTCGGGATCGTTCAGCTCATCGCGATAGAGCCGCGGAGTTCCATCCAGCTTGCGGAGAAACGGCGCCAGATTCGGGACGAGATCGGCGGCGGGATTGCCGGAGGCGAGATCGCGAACGTTCGGCGGAAGCGTGACCGGAACGGGCGGCGAGGCAGGGGAGGCTGGACGGATGATCGTACCGCGACGCCCCTCGGCGAAGGCGATGCCGCGTTCCTGCAGAAGCCGATAGGCGGCGGCGATGGTGGCGGGATTGACGCTGAGGTGCTTCGCCAGAGCGCGGACGGGAGGCAGGCGATCGCCGGCGACGATTTTCCCGGCCGCAACCGCGGCTTCCGCGCTCGCGGCGATCTTGACGGCGGTGGTTCCGCTGAGGTACGTTTGTATTACCATATGAGCGACATTGTACTAGAACAAAGTGATTCGTTGCAATCGCCGCGAACGACGGTCAAACGGTTGCCGAAGCGCGCCGACTACGATCGCAACGTCATCAATGGCATCATCGACGAGGCGTTGATCTGCCATGTCGGCTTCGTCGTCGACGGTGCGCCGGTGGTCATTCCGACCATTCACACCCGCGTCGGCGACACGCTCTACTTTCACGGCTCTGCCGCCAGCCGCATGCTCCGCTCGCTGCGCGACGGCGTCGATGCCTGTGTGACCGTGACGATTCTTGACGGTCTCGTGATGGCACGCTCCGCCTTCCACCACTCGATGAATTACCGCTCCGCTGTCGTCCTCGGCAAAGGGCGCGAGGTCGTTGATCGCGACGAGAAGCTTCGCGTTCTCGACGCGCTCGTCGAACACGTTTGCGCCGGCCGTGCGCGCGACGTCCGCCCGCCGAACGACGCGGAGCTGCGGCAGACGCTCGTGCTGGCCATTCCGCTGGCCGAGGCCAGCGCGAAAATCCGAACGGGTCCGCCGATCGATGATGATGACGACTACGACCTGCCGATATGGGCCGGCATCATTCCGTTGGCGCTTACGCCGTCGGTGCCGATCGACGATGCGCGGCTTACCTCGGGCGTGCCCGTGCCTGAGTACGCGACGCGCTACAAGCGCTGATTACTCAGTCGACCACGGCGGTACCACGCCGTTCATGCGCGCGTAGGCGACGGACTGGCCGAGGTGCTCGTGCAGGTGATTGAGCGCCATCATGAAGGCGGCGCGCTCGGTGCTGTCGTTGCCGAACATCCGGATCGGCTTGTCGAGCTCCGCGTCGCTCGTTCCGACGATCGAGTCGCGCAGGTAGTCAAATGAGCGACGGAGTTCTTCCAGCACGCGCGTCTTGTCGGTGATCCGTTCGAAGGAACGGGTATCGAGCATGCTCTTGTCGCCGACGAAACTGACCAGCGTGTAGTTGCCGCCGGCGATGTGCATGTAGACCTCGCTGACGGAGCGGACGCCGCGCGCCGGACGCCACGAATACTTCTCGGCGGGAATGGCCATGGCCAGCGACAGGATCTTTTTCTGCATGTCGTCGAGATCGTGAAGCAGCTCGGCGCGCACTCCGATTTTCGGAATGGCGGGTGATGCGGACTGCCGGATCTCGCGCGGCGTGCGTACAGCGGCCGCGGCCGGCAAAGTGGTAGCGAGGACAAGTACAGCGATGAGGGATGGGCGCATTTGGGCGTGCAAGATTACTCCGTGGCAACGTTTATGAGCAATGAGAACGAGCAGATACAATCGGTGATGAGTTTCCCATGACGCGGATCGATCGTTCGGCGTTCGCACTGCTTCTGGTGATGCTGGTGTGCTCACCGATGGCGGCGGCGACGCGCACCTGGAGCGGCGCCGTGAGCGACCGTTGGAGCGACGTGCGAAATTGGGACGATGGCGTGCCGCTCGCCGGCGATGATCTGGTCTTCCCGATTCTCGTAAACAGGCTGACGGTCAGCACGAATGATCTCGCGTCCGGCACGCTGTTTCATTCGATCACGGTCAATGCTCCTGGGTACCGGATCGGCGGAAACGGAATCGTCCTCAGCGCGGGTGGACTTGTCCTCAACGCTCCTTTCCTCGTCTCGCTAATCCACGGCGAGCTGACGTTCGCCAGCATCACGCTGGCGGACTCGCAGACCTGGAGGGGCCGCGGCAGTGAATTGACCCATGTCGGGCCGACGGACATCAACGGTAAGACATTGACGATCACCGATGCTGTGCGTCCGACATTCGACTCGATTGGCGGAACGGGCACCATCATCGAGAGCGCTCCGAATGCTTTCGTGAGAAGCGGGAGCTCGACATATATCGGCAGGGTGACGGTCAGTGCCGGACCGTTCTCCCTCGGTGGGACCGCCGGCGACATCGAAATCGTCGGTCGCGGAGTCGGCGGCGACGCGCAATCCGATGCGGGAGCGAATGCGTCGCTCGAACTGAGCGGCGCCAACGTCGGCAATGTGACGGTGACCGGAAGCGGCGCGTTCAGCCTGCACGGAAATGCGGGAACGTCGTACGCCGGCAGCCTGGCCTTTCATCCCACCACTGCGGATCCGGCGTGGTTCGTCATCGCGGATGGATCGATACCGGTCGCGTGCAGCGTGACCGGCGACGTCGCGCTCGGAAACGCGCTGCTCGTCGTTCGTACCAACGTCAACGCCGCGATCACGCTCATTCATGAGCAAGGCGCCGGCCGCGTCACCGGTACGTTTCTTGGTCTGCCCGAGGGGGCCGTTTTCGGCAATGGGAACCTGGTTCGGATTTCCTACACCGGAGGCGGCGGAAATGACGTAACCCTGACGCCGGTGAGCACGGCCTTCGCCACGACCACGACGACGATCACGGCATCCGTCCTTCCATCATCGCCGGGACAGATCGTCTCATTCACGGCCACGGTGACTTCGGCCGCGGGGATACCGGCGGGAAAAGTGAACTTCTACGACGGAGGCATTCTGCTCGGCTCGTCGTCCTTGAGCCCATCGGGTAACGCAACCCTGACTACTGCGTTTGAACCGGGGCCGCATTTGTTCACCGCGGCGTACCTCGGCTCCGAAACTCTGGCGGCCAGTCAAGGCAGTGTTCGGGTGTCCGTATGCGCGCCGCCGATTCTGACGCAACAGCCGGCGTCGCAAATGATCCTGCAGGGGCAGATGATCACACTCGCGGTTCAGGCGAGCGCTATGCCGCCGCTTTCTTTCCAGTGGTACGAAGGATTCTCGGGTGACACCTCGAAGCCAGTGCCGGGCGCGACCTCGCAAACGTTCACGCCGGCCGCGTTGACGGCGACCACGCCATTCTGGGTGCGGGTTTCCGATGATTGCGGCTCCGTCCAGAGCGCGACGGCATTCGTCGTTGTCCGCCAATCGAGACGGCGAACCGTCAGTCACTGACTACTCCCGGCGGATATTTGCGAGCAACGAATGTTCGGGCGCGAAGATCACATTGCGCGGGACGGCAGGAAGCTCCTGCGTCACGGATTGCTCGTTCTTGCGGATAGCCATGAAGAAAATGCCGGCGCGGCCGCCGTCGAACTCGATCTTCACCGGCGCCACGACCATGAAATCGTCGCGCACGCCGCTGCGCTTCACGTTCACAGTCAGCTTTGAACCGCCGGTCGCCGTCGGTTCGATCTTGTAGTTCCAGCGCAGCGTGGGGATGGCCGAGTCGTAGATCCAAGCGTCGAAAAAATAGCTCCAGTCGCCCGGCGCATTCTTCTCCACCACGCGCTGAAAGTCGGCGGTGCTTGCGTCCTTCCCGCTGTACTCCTTCACGTAGTCGCGCAGGATCTTGATGAACGTGTCGTCGCTGTGCGTTTTGTAGCGCAGCATCGTGCGAAGCATGTGCAGGACCAGCGGACCCTTGTGATAGGCCTGAATCTCGTAGCCGGCCGGAATGTCCGAGGTGCCGGCGCGGTAGCCGACGCCGATCGGCCCGAGGCGCGCTCGGGCGTTGGCGTTCATCTCGACCAGCCAGGGACGATTGAACTTGCTGAAGCCGCCGGCGAGTGTGCCCTGCACGATGCCGTCGTAGGCGTTGATGATTTCGTCGTAGTACTTCTCGCCGCCTTTGACTGTGGCCTGCACGAACATCATCGACGCGTATTCGGCGAACGACTCGCTGAGCCACTGATCGCGATACGTCTTCCAGCCGATCTTGTGGCCGAACCATTCATGCGCCACCTCGTGCGCGCGAAACAGCTCCGTCGCGCCGGGATGCTCCTCGTACGTGAACTCGGAAAGATGGAGGAAGCCGTCGAAAGCCTGGCCGTGTCCGGCGGCGATCGCGGTCGCGTAGATCTGCGGGTTGTCGAGTTTGTCGTCGAGGAGGAACTCGTAGAAGCGGAGCGAGTTGATGACATCCGCCCCGGCGTTGCGGATCCGCGTGCCGGGATCGAGGCCTGTCACCGTCCCGAACGAGATCACCTTCGGCACGCCGGGGATTTCGAGCGGGACTTCGGTGAAGCGCTCGGCGGTGGAGAACGTCACCATCTTCGCGGGCCGCTCGATGAGCCAGGTCGACACTTTGCTGCCGTCCGGCGATTCCGTTTCGCTCACTTTTCGTCCCATGGCCCGGACTTCGTTCCGCTTGTTCACGCGCAGCTCGAGCTTCGCGGTCGTGGCGTCGAAAGCCTCGGGAACGGTCGGGTACCAGAGATTTCCGAACGCGTAATTGGGAGTCTCGAGGTCGTAGTGAAACGTGACCACGTGCGGCTCGTGCGCCTTCAGCGGAGCCGGAAAAATGATCGTGGTGGTGTAGTCGTAGATGTCGTTGTCGACGCTGGCGCTGCGCGCGCCGATGTGATCGCGCAGAACAGCCAGCGGCTGACCTTTCTCGTCCGTCGCGGTCACGTCCTTCGCCGTCGGATAGAGGTTGAGCCGGAGTGCGACGAGGCCGTCGATGTTCGACGCGATCTCTTCCTGCACCGTGTAGTGACCGTTGAGCATGGCCTGCTCGGTCATGCCGACGCGGCGTGCGTTCCATTTGCCCTTCGAGAGATCGGCCACGACGTCGAGATGGCTGACCGAGGCCGGGCGCACGTCGATGTCGCCAGGTCCGCCTTTCGGATTGCGATCCTCCGCGCGATCGAGGCTGATCCACACCTCCTCGGTGCGGCGATCCCAGTGCATGAGCTGGATCTCCTCGCGGCGCGTGGAGTTGTAGTCGTATTCGAGCCAGTCGAAATCGGCCGTCTTCATTGCCGCGGTCATCTGCAGCGCGCCCGGATTCAGCATGGCCGCGACGACTTGCGCGTCGACGTCGTTGCCAACGTCAATCAGCCAGTGGTTCTCGCGGTTTTCGGCGATCGAATTCTTCGTGAACGGTTCCTTCGCCGCGCCGGGAAAGGCCTTGTCGATCGAATCGTCCGAGGTACGCAGAACGAGCTGCGTGAACTTCTGGTCGATCGTTGAGATGTCCTTGCGCGAGAAGCGCCGCAGTTGCGCCACTTCGATGCGGTCGGGGATCGTCATCGTGAATCGGCCGTCGCCTTCGAAGACGAGTCCGGTCACGCGGCCGGACGATACCGGCTGCATGAGGTGAACCGTGCCGGAGGTGAGCGTGATCGTGGCGGTGTCGCGCGTGAACGTCACCGGCTGCGTCAGCGTGACGGGCGCGGTCGTGAATTGCCACTTCTGCAGGCGGTCGTAATCGGCGCGCGCCTGCGCCGGATCGGCGGCATGCACCGGCAACGCGATCACTGCAAACACAGCAACTGCCGAAAGCGCTTCACGAAGCCGCATGGATCCCCCTGCTGATGTGTGGAATTGGATTGGGCGCGCACTCTAGCACGCGCGTCCAATGGAGAGGTTGGTGCGAAAGGGGGGAATCGAACCCCCATGGTCTAATGACCACAGGCTTCTGAGACCTGCGCGTCTACCAATTCCGCCACTTTCGCATTTCGAGCGGGGACCGAGATTCTCGGTTGCGCGTTGGGGAATGTCAATCAGCGATTTGGTATTCCTTTCGCCAGTCGCGCAAAGCGACTATCCTCACGTGCAGAACACCGTTCGAGAACCTTCCATGCAGCCGACCGAAGCCGCGCCCGCGGTGCTGGAGCGCGCCAAACCGATCGCCGTTCCGCCGCCGGAAGACGTCGCCACCGAGATCTGGAACCTTCCGAACTCGCTGACACTCTTCCGCATCTTCCTCGTCCCCTTCCTGGTGGTCGTGCTTCTGACGAAGTACTCCAACTACCTCGGGCTCGGCATCTTCTTCGTGGCGGCGATTACCGACTATTTCGACGGCTATTTCGCGCGCAAGTACAACAAGATGACGCGTCTCGGCGCGCTGCTCGATCCGATCGCCGACAAGCTGCTGATGTCGGCGGCGTTCATCTCGCTGGTCGAATTGGGCCTTGCCCGCGCCTGGATGATCGTGATCATCATCGGCCGAGAGTTCGCGGTCTCGGGACTGCGCTCCATCGCCGCCCAACACGGCGTGACCATCGCCGCCTCGCCGTTGGGCAAGACGAAGATGGTGGCGCAGGTGTTCGCGATCGGATTGCTGATCGTCGGCTACGAGCTCGGCGAGTTCCGCTTCATCGGCGAGCTGGCGCTCTGGGTAGTGATGCTCTTCGCGCTCGTCTCCGGCATCGACTACTTCATCAAGTTCTCGCGCGGCGTTCTGCGCGGATAGTCAGCCTTCGGTTTCTTCGAGCGCCTCGAGATTGCCGAGAATCGATTCGATCCGATCGCGGATCTCGCCGCGCTCGCGCTTGAAGCGCTCGTTGTCTTCTTCGAGCGTCGAGGCGCGTTCGGCGGCGTCGCCCTGTTCCTGCAGGCGAGAGGTGGCGTCGTCGAGCTGACGGCGGAGCGTGTCGCGCTCCTTGCGCAGTTCCTGGATCGTGGCGATCGCTTTTTCCACGCGGTCGTTGAGGCGCCCGAGGATTTCTTCTTCCTCGGTGCCGGCAAGGGTGAGCTGGTCGTTTTCGCGGGTCTTCTTCACGTTGGTTTTCTCTCTCAGAGTAATTTCACCGGCAGCATGGCCGCCAGGCGCGTTGCGAGCTGGTGATGATGCGAGGCGATCTCGTCCTGCGTGAGCGAGCGGTCGAATGCCTGGTACCACATGCCCAGCGTGGTCTTGATGATGTCGTCTGATTCGGCGGGAACGAAGCGATCGCGCAAGCCGACCTCGTGGAGATAGGGCACGTCGAACGAACGGATGGCATCGACTATGCGCTGGTATTCGAGATCGCGTCCGTGCGTGAGCGCGAGGATCATCGGCACGCCGGGGAACCGCGCCACGGGCGCCATCGTCCATTCGCTGTTCGACGACGCGATCAGCGCCTCGACGTCGATGTCGGCTACCGCGACGTCGCCTTTGATCCCGAACGCGTGCAGAACCTCGGCGGCAAGGAATCCGACGCTCGCGATTTGCCGATCGCCATGCCAGGCGATGGCGCGCTTGCCGCTGCGCAGCCATTGCTGATCCGAGGAGGCGAAAGTCGCGTCGACGTGCATTTTCGCAGCGATCTGTTCGACGATGCCTTTGATGTCGAAGAAATCGACCGGCCGCTTCGCATCTCCCCAGAACGTTCCAATCGATCCGTACAGGACGACGGCGATGCGATGGTGCTCGCGGACACCGTTGCCCGCGCGGTGGTACGTACGGCCGACTTCGAAGAGTCCGCCGTCGCGCGTTCCGTAGGAGCGATTGAAGACGACGGTGTCGAGCATTCCCGGCAAGAGCGACAGACGCATCGCCGCAATCGCCTCGGAGAGCGCATTCGAGATCGCGATCGGCTTTTCATCGGAAACCAACGCGTTCCACTCCGGCCGGATGAAGGAGTAGTTGATGACTTCGGACAGTCCGCATCCGATCAGCACGTCACGGATTGCATCCTCCGCAATGTCGGTCGCTTCGCGCCGCACGTCGCCTGTCGTGACGCGCGGCAGCATGGCCGGCACGTTGTTCAGACCGAAGAAGCGGAGCACTTCTTCGACCAGGTCCATCTCTTCGAAGATGTCGCCGCGATAGGTCGGCACGGTGACCAGAAGGCCGTCGTGAACCTGCTCCGTGTCGAAGCCGAGGCGGCGGAAGAGATCGAGCGCGTAGCCGATGCCGACGGATCCGGCCGAAGCTTCGTTGAGTTTTTCGGTGCGAAGGCGAATCGATTTCGGCTTCACCTCGGACGCAACGACGTCGATGGGCGCCTCGGCGATGCCGCCGCCGCTCTCAACGATCATGCGTGCCGCTTCCGTGATCACGGCAAGCGTGTCGTTCGGATCGACGCGGCGCTCGAAGCGATACGACGCATCGGTCTTCAGGCCGAGGCGGCGTGCCGTGCGGCGGATGATCGACGGCTCGAACCAGGCGCATTCGAGCAGCACGTTCTTCGTCGCGGACGTGATCTCCGATTCGAAACCGCCGATGATTCCGCCGAGGCCGACCGGGCGTTGCGCGTCGGCGATGACGACAGTGTCTGCATCGATCTTGCGCATCTCGCCGTCGAGGCTCTTCACCGACTCGCCCGTTTCGCCGCGCCGGACGATGATCGTCTGGCCGCTGACGCGGTCGAGATCGAACGCATGCAGCGGATGGCCGAGCGCGACCATCACGTAGTTGGTGATGTCGACGATGTTGTTGATCGGACGGAGGCCGACTTCTTCCAGGCGCTTCGCAACCAGCGGCGATGACGGTTTGACGGCGACGTTGCGGATGACGAGCCCCGTGTAACGCGAGCACATCTCCGGCGCTTCGATTCGGATCGTTGGCGGTGCAGAGGACGGCGCGCCGGCGAATGCAGACGTCGCGGTGTCTTTGCGCGATCGTCCGAGTGCCGCAGCGAGCTCGCGGCCCATGCCGATGTGCGACATGGCGTCGACGCGATTCGTGGTGATCTCGAGATCGAAAACCGTGTCGTCGCCGTGCTTCTCTGTCGATTCGACGGCGTGGCCGATCTCCGTCAGGCGGACGCCGAGCTGGTCATCGCTGAGATCGGAAAGATCGACGTAATCGTTGAGCCAGTCGCGGGAGAACTTCATCGGGGCGGCGATTGTAACCGAGCCGGCAATCCGTCAACGGCCGAATGAAAGGCGCGCCAGCAACCCTTCCGCCGCATCGTGCGGATTGCCTTTCTTGTGCAGGACGTCGTCGAGTAGCTGCTCGTAATCGGCGCGCGTGATCGTCTTGCCGATCAGCCGATCCATGAACTTTTCCTTCAGCATCGTTTCGATCCGGATGCGCACGCGCTCGCGATTGCGGCGATCGAGCTCGCCGGACGTTTGCAAATGATCGAAATGCTTCGCGATCGCGGCGTCGAGATCGCCGGTGCCCTGATTCGTCGACGCGACCGTCTTGACGATCGGCGGGATCCAGTCGCCATGCTCCTCGACCAGCGACATCATCATGGTGATCTCAGTAACGGTGCGGTCCGCGCCAGGGCGATCGGCCTTGTTGACGACGAAGACGTCGCCGATCTCCATGATGCCGGCTTTGATCGCCTGGATGTCGTCGCCCATGCCCGGCACGAGGACGACCACGTTCGTCTGCACGGTGCGGATGATTTCGACCTCGTCCTGACCGACGCCGACCGTCTCGACGAGCACGATGTCGAATCCGGCCGCATCGAGAAGATCGACGACGTCGTTCGTCGCGCGCGCAAGCCCGCCGAGAAATCCGCGCGTGGCCATGGAGCGGATGAAGACGCCGCGGTCGGTGTAGAGATCGGCCATGCGAATGCGGTCGCCGAGGATTGCACCGCCGGTGAATGGGGAGGTCGGATCGACCGCGATGATGCCGACTTTCTTGTCCTGCGCGCGGTAGTACTTTGCCAGCGCCGCGACGAGCGTCGACTTTCCGGCTCCGGGCGAGCCGGTGATGCCGACGATGCGCGCGTTTCCGGTGGCGGGATAGATGTCCGCCAGCAGCCGTTCCGCGCGGCCGTCATCGCGCTCGACCAGCGACACCGCTTGCGCCAGCGCGCGGTACTTGCCGCTGCGAAGAGCGCCGGCGAGGTCGTTCAGCTCGGACATGCGCTACCGGGCGCCGTCCGCGAGCAGGTTGCGCGCGATCACCATCCGCTGGATCTCGCTCGTCCCTTCGCCGATCGTGCACAGCTTCACATCGCGGTAGTACTTCTCGGCCGGGAACTCTTTGATGAAGCCGTAGCCGCCGAAAATCTGCACGCCCTTTTCCGTAGCCCGCACGGCAACCTCGGACGCGTACAACTTGGCCATGGCGGAGGCCTGCGTCACTTTTTCGCCCGCATCCTTGATCGTCGCAGCGCGATAACAGAGCAGCCGCGCGGCATCGATCTCGGTGGCCATGTCGGCGAGCATGAACTGGATGGCCTGAAAGTCGGAGATCGATTTGCCGAACGCCTGGCGCTGTTTGGAATAGTCGCGCGCCGCCTCGTACGCACCGCGCGCGATGCCCACCGCAAGCGCTCCGATCGAAATGCGGCCGCCGTCGAGCACTTTCATGGCGTCGATGAAGCCGTAGCCGACCTGGCCAAGGATGTTGGACGACGGCACGCGGCAGTCTTCCATCACCAGTTCCGCGGTGTCGGAAACGCGCATCCCGAGCTTGTTCTCTTTCTTGCCGGGCCGGATTCCGGGACGATCCATCTCCACGGCAAACGCGGTGATGCCGTGCTTCTGATCGGACTTGTCGGTGACGACAAGAACGACGGAGATGTCGGCGTAAGTCGCGTTGGTGATGAAGTTCTTCGTGCCGTTCAGCACCCAGTCATCGCCATCCTGCACAGCGGTCGTGCGCATTCCCGATGCGTCGCTGCCGGAGCCGGGCTCGGTCAACCCCCACGCCGCGATCCACTCGCCCGAGGTCAGCTTCGGCAGCCACTTCTTCTTCTGCTCGTCGTTGCCCGCCAGATAAATGTGACCCGTGCCGAGGGAGTTGTGCGCGGCGACGCTGAGCGCGAAGCCGCTGTCGACGACGCCGAGCTCCTCGATGACGTGAACGTAATCAACGTACGACAATCCCGCCCCGCCGTACTCCTCGGGGACCGTCACTCCGAGCATGCCGAGGCCGCCGGCGCGCTTGAAAACCTCGGTGGGAAAGTGCTGCGCCTCATCCCACTCCATCAAATGCGGCTTGATCTCGCTGAGCGCAAACTCGCGCACCATCTCCTGAATCTGTCGCTGCTCGTCGGTAAGACGGAAATCCATTCACGCTCCTCGAGATCTGTTAGTCCGGGGCGCACAGGCCGCGCGCCGCACAGGCGGAGAAGGGATGATAGCAGGGGAGGCGGGGGTTGTAGAATCTCGCATATGAGCAGAGAAATGTCGCCGCTCGACTCGCTCACGGCTGAGAACAACGAAGTTCTTCGAGCATCCAGAGACAGCGAGGTTGTCGATTGGCGCATCGACAGCTCAATGATGATGCAGATGCTCAGAAAAACTCCCGCCGAGCGCCTGCAAACTGCGTCGGACGCGGCACGAGGACTACATAAATTTCTTTCCGGCGTTAGAAATGCGAACAGATGAGCGACCCTTTTGAATACTTCGACATACTCGCGACTCTGAACGAGCACGGGGTTCGATACGTTCTGATCGGTGGGTTGGCGGCAATTCTCTGGGGCTCAGACACCATCACACAGGATGTCGATGTCTGCTATGCACGGGAGCGCGAAAACATCGCTGCGCTCGTGAAGGCGCTCAAATCGATGGATGCGCATCTTCGCGGATTCCCGAAGGGTCTTCCGGAAATCATTGACGAACGGACATTTCAACTCGGCGATACGATGACGTTCGATACGCGGTTCGGCAAGTTCGATTGTTTGGGCACGCCGAGTGGAACGCGCGGTTACATGGACCTCGCGCAATACGCAAAATTGATGGACATCGGCGGCGGAACGATGGTGCTTGTTGCTGGGATCGACGACATCATTCGCATGAAGAGAACGGCCGGACGGGTGAAGGATCTGAACGTCGTCGAAGGCCTCAAGCTCCTGAAGGAAATGCGGCGCGATTTGGATGCGAAGGGCGAATCGCCCGCCGGTGAGTAACCGCTAAAGCAGCATCTTGTACACGTCGTTTTTCCGCAGCCCGAACTTTTCCGCTACTGCTTTCACCGCATCGTTGCGCCGCATGCCGCTGGCGCGGAGGCGTTCGAATTCGGCGGCGATTTCCTCGGGGGATGCGACGGCGGCCGTCACTTTTGACGCCGCGAAAACGAGCGTGATCTCGCCGTAGATCGATTGACGCGGGCGCAGTTCGGCGAGGACTTCACTGATCGTCCCGCGCAAAAACTCCTCGTGCAGCTTGGTCATCTCGCGGGCGACGGTGACTTCGATGTCGCCGAGGACGGCCAGCGCGTCTTCGAGGGAATCGATGACGCGTTCCGGCGACTCGTAGGCGATTGCGGTGTGGCCGAGCTCTGCGAGCGTGCGGTAGAAATCGGTCCGTTCGCCGCGGCGGTGCGGGGTGAATCCGAGGAAGGTGAAGGGGAGGGGAGCGATCCCGCTGGCGACGAGGGCGACGACGCCGGCGAATGGGCCGGGAATCGGTTCGACCGTCAATCCCAGTTCGCGTGCGAGGCGCACCAGGCGGAAGCCGGGATCGCTGATGACCGGCATGCCGGCGTCGGACACGAGTGCGATCGTTTCGCCGCGCGCGATCCTGTCGGCGAATCCGCGCGCCTTTTCCTCCTCGGTGTGATCGTCGAAGCGATCGGTGGGTTTTTCGATGTTGAAGTGCGTCAGGAGCTTGCGCGTGTGGCGCGTGTCCTCGCAGAGGATGAGATCCGCCGACTTCAGCGCCTCGATCGCGCGCGGCGGAAAATCGCCGAGGTTGCCGAGCGGCGTGCCGACGATGAGGAGCTTTCCCATCGTTTCGAGTGTATCGCGCGTCGGTCGTAGCGCCGACGGCTCGTCGGCTGGACCGCTAGCGGCTCGCTGGCGCGTGCGCGTGAATTGCCGCCGAGCCGGCGGCGGTCCAGCCGTCGGGCCGACGGCGCTACGTTCTGAGTTCGTAGCTCCGGGCCAGCAGGATCGCTGCCGAGGCGCCGACATTCAGCGATTCGATCCGCGGCGACATCGGGATGGCGATCGTTCGCGCGACGGTTGCCAGCGCGGACGAAAGGCCTGACCCTTCGCTGCCGAACGCGAGAATCGCGCGGCGCGGTGGAGGATCGGCAATCTCGCCGCGCGAATCGGCGGCGACGACATTCCAACTCTGCGCGAGCAGCTCGTCGATCGAACAATTCACCACCGGCACGGTCAGGATCGCGCCGGCCGAGGAGCGGATTGCTTTTGGGCCGAATGCGTCGGCGCAGCCGGGGAGGAGCGCAACGCCGTTCGCGTCGAACGCAGCCGCCAAACGCACGATCGTGCCGACGTTGCCGGGATCCTGTACGCCATCGAGCGCGATCACGATCGACGACTCGCGCGCGAACAACGTTTTCAAATCAAAGCGCGGCCGTTCGAAAAGCGCGATCACGTTCTGCGGCGACTTCGTTTCCGCGAGCGCATCGAAGATCGCGGATGAAAAATCGACGTCGCGCTCGATCACCTTGATCGGCTTCCATCCCGCGGCAATCGCGTCGGCGACCGGCTTCGGACCTTCGATGACGATTTCGCCGGCGTGATCGCGGATCGCTTCGCGGATGCGCTTGAACCACGGGTTCTGCCGGCTGCTGATCGTGATCAATTAGAATGCGCGCTCCTGGCGGCCGATGATACTGAAACTCATCAAAGCGACGACCGCTGCTTCGGCCGCCGCGTGGTCCGCGCTCTGGACCTTTCCGAGCATCCTGCTCTCCGCCTTCATCATCGCCTGGGCTGCCGAAGCCGCGCAGTTTCTGATGTCGCAAGGCCTTGCGCTGGCCATCCTGGCGTGGCTGCAGACGTTGCCGGAGTTCGCGGTCGAAGCAGTCATCGCCTGGCAAGCGGGGAAGGATCCGAGCCAGACGCACCTCGCCATCGCCAATTTTACCGGCAGCCTGCGGCTCCTCGTGGGACTCGGATGGCCGATGATTTATTTCGTCGCGGCGGCCTTCGGCTGGAAGCGCGAGCACAAATTCATCAGCGTCCAACTCGACGACGAACACTCCGTCGAAGTCTTCGGCCTCTTCCTGCCGATCGCCTACTTCACTTTCATCTGGTGGAAAGGGACGCTTTCGATCTGGGACGCGATTCCGCTGACCGCGTCGTACGTGCTCTACCTTTTCATCCTCTGGAAAATCCCGCCGCGCGAGGACGAAGAAGAAGCGCTCGAAGACCTCGGCATCATTCCGCGGACGGTTTTGAGGATGCCGCCGAAGCAGCGCAATGCGTCGATCTGGATTCTCTTTCTCGCCGGCGGCGCGATTCTTTTCTTCGCCGCACATCCGTTTCTGAATTCGATGCTGGCCATCGCCACGTCGCTCGGCGTTTCCACGTTCGTCTTCGTGCAGTGGGTGGCGCCGTTCCTCTCCGAATTCCCCGAAAAACTGAGCGCGTTTTATTGGGCGCGCAAGGTGAAGACGGCGAACGTCGCGCTGATGAACATGGTCTCGTCGAACATCAATCAGTGGAGCATCCTTTCCGCGATGATCCCGATCCTCTTCGTGATCAGCGCCGGCGAGCTGCGGCCGCTGATCTTCGACGCGCACCAGCGCGATGAAATCCTCCTGACGATTCTGCAGAGCTTTCTCGGATTTCTGCTGCTGCTGAACCTGCAGCTCAAGGTCCACGAGGCCACCATCCTCTTCGTGCTGTGGCTGGCGCAGTTCGCGGTGACGTCATGGCGCGGACCGATCATTTATGTATATCTTGCGTGGTGCGTCGTTGAGTTGATCCGGCTGTTGCTCAGCCGGCAGGCTCCAGCGGCCTGGCGCGCATTGCGCACGACGCTCGGAGAGCGCTTCGCCTGATGGGAATCGAGGTCATCACCAAGCCAAGCATCCGGTTGACGCGGCGCGTCAGCGAGATGCAGGTGTCGCCGACGCTGGCGGTGATGAATCGCGCCCTGGAATTGAAGGCGCAAGGCGTCGACGTGGTCGACCTGGGGCCGGGCGAGCCTGACTTTCCGACGCCGCAATCCGTTTGCGCGGCCGGCAAACGAGCCATCGATGACGGGCTCACGAAGTACACCGCCGGCAACGGCACGAAAGCGTTGCGCGACGCGCTGGCCGCTCGCTACAACCGCCGCTACGGCACGTCGATCACGGCGGAAAACGTGATCGCCGGCACGGGCGGCAAGCAGGAGCTCTTCAACGTCACGCTGGCGCTGGTCGACGAGGGCGACGAAGTCATCATCCCCGCGCCGTACTGGGTCAGTTTTCCCGATCAGGTGCAGTTCGCCGGCGGGACGCCCGTCTTCGCCCGCACCGATCCGCAGAATGAGTTCCGTCCGACATTCGCCGACATTCAGGCCGCCGCCACCGAGCGCACGCGCGGCGTGATCATCAACTCGCCGTGCAATCCCACCGGCGCCGTGATCGCGGAAAAGGAGTTGCAGCGCATCGTCGAGTGGTGCGCCTCGCGCGATCTCTTCCTGATGTTCGACGAGACGTACGAGTTTTTCGTCTACGACGGCGCGAAGCACGCCTCCGCGGCGCGCTGGTTCGACGAGTATCCTGAGACGATCGTCTGCATCAACTCGATGTCCAAGACGTTCGCCATGACCGGTTGGCGGCTCGGCTATGCGATCGCGCATAAAGACGTCATCACCGCGGCCGGAAAAATTCAGAGCCATTCGACGTCGAATCCGAGCTCCATCTCGCAGGCCGCGGCGCTCGAAGCGCTCGGAGGCGGCGACGACGAAGTGCAGCGCATGTGGGAGGCGTATCGCGACCGGCGCGCGTGGCTCATCCCGGCCATCAACGGCATCGAGGGATTGTGCTGCGCGCATCCCGACGGCGCGTTCTACATCTTCCCCGACGTCAGCGCCTTCTTCGACCGCGGCGGCGTGCGCGACTCGCAGACGTTCACGAACTACCTGCTCGATGAGGCGCAGGTCGCGGTCATTCCGGGCTCCGCGTTCGGCAGCGACGATCACGTCCGCATCAGCTACGCGACGTCGATGGAGCGCCTGCAGGAAGGTGTGCGGCGAATCGAATCGGCGCTGAAAAAACTACGCTGAGCTCGCTGGAATCAAGCCTTACAACCCCCCGTTACGGACCGCGTCCAAATAAGACTTCCCAACGAACAAGGAGAACTTGTGAAGAAAGCAACCATCATCATCACGCTTGCGCTCGCCGCTGCGGCAGCGTTCGCGCAGAGCAAGCCGGCCGCACCGGCGCCGGCCACGGCCACGGCGAGCGCCGATCCGGTCATCATGACCGCCGGCAGCGTCATCATCCACAAGTCGGAATTCGAAGCGGCGCTGAAAACGCTTCCGGCTGAATACCAGAGCATGCTGTCGCAGCCTGCCGGCCGCAAGCAGTTCGCGGACGACTTCCTCCGCATGCGCCTGCTCGCCAGCGAAGGCACCAAAGCGGGCCTGCAGAATGATCCTGAGGTCATCAATCAGCTCAACCTGATGCGCGAGAACCTCGTGGCGACGGCCGAGCTGAAGAAGATCGACAGCGGCATCACCGTCAGCGACGCCGAGGTCCAGAAGGCGTACGCCGACCACGCCAAAGAGTACGAACAGGTCAAAGCCCGCCACATCCTGATCGCGCCCAAAGGCAGCCCTGCCGCGCAGGCGGGTAAAGATCTCACCGACGAGCAGGCTAAGGCCAAGGCGGAGGATCTCCGCAAGCAGATTCTCGCCGGCGCGAACTTCGAGGAGCTGGCGAAGAAGGAATCGGACGACACCGGTTCCGGCGCCCGCGGCGGCGACCTCGGCTCATTCGGTCACAACCAGATGGTCCCCGAGTTCGAGCAGGCCGCGTTCGCCGCGAAAGTCGGCGAAGTGACGCCGGTCGTGAAGACGCAGTTCGGTTACCACATCATCAAAGTCGAAGGGCACGAGACCACGCCGCTCGATCAGGTGCGTCCGACGATCGAGAAGAACCTCAAGCAGACCAAGCTGCACGCCGCGCTCGATGCGATGAAAGAAAACGCGCATCCGACCTTTGACGAAACGTACTTCGCGCCGCCTCCGGCACCTGCCGCCGAGGCCACGCCGGTCGCTCCCGCTACGCCGAAGAGTGACGCCAAGAAAGCTCCGGCGACGAAGAAGCCGTAAATCCAATCCTCACCGAAAAATCGAAAGGGACGGCGCGATGCCGTCCCTTTTGTGTGGCACAGACACTCCTGTCTGTGCTTGTGCGAGATGCAGCGCCTGAAGTTTTCAGCTCTCCCGAGGCTCACAAGCACAGACAAGCGTGTCTGTGTGCCACACGCTATCTCTCCACTTCGAAATCGGTCGCATTCGCCGGCAGCGCCTCGTTGAAGATGATGGCCGTCTCGGCGATCGGGAAAAGGACGACGTGGTTGCGTCCCTGGAAATCCATCACGATCTCGTAGAACCCCGTCTCATTGATCGCGATCAGCGTGCCGGGCTTGCCCTTCAGCTCGAGCGAGCGGCTGAAGATCGAAACTTTCGACGGGATTTCCATGGCGCGTAAGATAGGTTGCCGCGATAGCAGAGTCAACGACGGCGGCGGTTCGCGCTGCTGATTGTGATCGCACTGCTGGTGGCCGAGCCTTGGGCAACCAACGCTGCGGCCGTGCCGCCCGCTAGTCGTAGCGCTTGCCGAAAAGGAACGCCACGCCGACGCCGAGGAAGTAAAGCGCGATCATCGGAACGGCCAGAAACGCCTGGTTCACCATGTCCGGCGACGGCGTCAGGATCGCGGCGATGACGAACGACAGCACGATCGCCCACTTCGACTTCTGCAGCAGGAAGTGCGGCGTCACAATGCCGAGTCGCGCCAGGAAGAAGATCAGGATCGGAGTCTCGAACACGACGCCGGACGCCAGCATGATCGTGCTCGCGAACGAGAAGTACTCGTCGATCTTGATCATCTGCTTGAACTTCACGCCGGTCTCGACGAAGAACGCGCAGGCGCCGGGCAGAAGCACGCGGTAGCCGAAGTAGCCGCCGACCACGAAGAAAAGCGTCGCCAGGATGATGAACGGCGCCGCGTAACGGCGCTCGCGCTTATACAAACCGGGCGAGATGAAGCGCCACACCTGCCACATGATGATCGGCGAGGCGATGAAGATCGCTGCGAAGAATGCCACCTTCATGTAGACCATGAACGGCTCGGTCAGGTGCGTGTACGCCAGCTTCTGATCGCCCGGCGGCAGGAACTTCGTCAGCGGCGCCTGCACCCACGCGTAGATCTTGTCCGCGTAGTTCCAGCACGCCAGAAAGGCCACGAAGATGGCGATGATCGAGACGATCAGCCGCTTGCGCAGCTCCTCGAGGTGATCGAGGAACGACATCTTCGGAAGGTCGGCGTCGGGCGCTTCTTCCTCGACCGGCGACGCGATGTCTGCGGTTTCCGTCATCGGCTACGAATCGTGTTTCGTGACGGACTCGGGGGTGAGATCGGCGACGGCCGCCGGCGGTTCGGCAGGGATGCCGTTCGCGGTCGGCGCGACTGGCGCGGACCTTGATACCGACTCATGCACGGGCACGACCGTCGTCGAAGCTAACTGCTTGAGCTCTTCGACCTGCACCTCGCGCTCGATGGTGTTTTTGAAGTCGTCGGTCGCTTTCTTGAATTCGCCCATCGCCTTGCCGAGCGTTTTGCCGATTTCGGGCAGACGCTTCGGACCGAAGACGATCAGAGCCACGATGAAAATGAGGATCAACTCCGGGATGCCGAGCGAACCGAACATGAACGACGTCTCCTTGACTGATACGGCCGCGTGAACATCGCCGGGCTGTCGAATACTCCGCGCCTATAATGAGTTCTTCCCTGGAAATCAGGTGATCAAAAACATGGTCAAAATACAACAGACAAAGAAGTGGACCTTCTCGTTGACGCTCGCCGTGGCCATCATCGGCACGACGCTCTTCGGCGGATTCTACGGCAACCGTCTCTTCGGCGCGCAGGTACAAAGCGACGTGCAGAAGCGGATGAAAGAGTACACGGATCTTCTCGCCGCCGTCACGGCCAATGCGCCGGAAGACGTCGGCTCCGACAAATTCGTCTACTCCTCGATCGACGGCATGCTGCGCACGCTCGATCCGCACACCTCCTTCCTCGAACCGAAGGAGTACGCGGACATGCAGGATCGCCAGAAGGGCTCGTTCTACGGCCTGGGCATCCTCGTGACGAAGCGCAATGACCAGGTCACGGTCATCACGCCGCTCGAAGGCACACCCGCCGCGCGCCTCGGCATCCGCGCCGGCGACGTCATCTCCGAAGTCGAAGGCACCTCGACCGACGATCTTCCGCTCGACGACGTCGTCAAGCGCCTCAAAGGTCCGAAAGGCACCACGGTCCACATCAAGATCGTTCGCGTCGGGATGAAAGAGCCGATCCCGCTCTCCATCGTCCGCGCCGCGATTCCGACCAACTCGATTTCCAACGTGCTGATGCTGAAGCCCGGCATCGGCTACATCCGCATCAAGGACTTCACCGCCACCACCGTCCGCGAGCTCGACGAAGCGATCGACAAGCTGAAAGGGCAGGGGATGCAGAAGCTTGTCCTCGACCTTCGCCAGAATCCCGGCGGCCTGCTCGACGCCGCGGTGGGCGTCGCCGATCACTTCCTCGACAAGGGGCAGATGATCGTCTACACCAAGGGCCGCACGCCGGATTCGGCGCAGGACTACCTCGCGCCCGGCAAGCATCAGCACCTCGACATGCCGATGGTCGTCGTCGTGAACCGCGGCAGCGCCTCGGCCTCCGAAATCGTTGCCGGCGCGCTGCAGGATCACGATCGCGCCATCATCGTCGGCGAGACGAGCTGGGGCAAAGGCCTCGTGCAGAGTGTCTACACGCTGCAGTACAGCGCCGGCCTCGCGCTGACGACATCCAAGTACTACACGCCCTCGGGACGCAACATCCAGCGCGACTACAGCTCGTTCTACGACTACTACGTCGCCGACGAGAGCGATGACGGCAGCGCGTCCGAGATGCCACTCAAAGACCGCAAGAAATACACGACCGCAACCGGCCGCGTCGTCTACGGCGGCGGCGGAATCACGCCCGACATCTTCGTCAAGCCTGCTCCGCTGTCGCGCACCACGCAGCTTCTCGAAGTGCGCAGCGCCCTCTTCAACTACGGCGTCGACTACGTCGCCAAGCATCCCGACGTCACCGAAGACGTCGCCATCACGCCCGCGGTCATGGAGGACTTCGTCCAGTTCGCGAGCGAGAAGGACATCGCGCCGGTCGCCGACATCCGCGAAGCGATGCAGAAGCCGAACGACCGCAACTTCATCGAGCGGGCGCTGAAGGCGGAGATCATCGCCGCCAAGTTCGGCTTCGACGCGTCGTATCCATATCGGCTGCAGGGCGACAATCAGATCGCCAAGGCCATCGAAGTATTGCCCGACTCGCAGAAGCTGGCCGAGAAAGCGGCCGCGCTTCACTCTGCGCCGGGCGCGAATTCGTCCGACGCCGGCACGCGCGCCGCACAGGCGCTGCCGCACGGAAAGTAATCAAATTCATTCGCAACGATGCAGCGGCGAGCAGAGTAACTGCTCGCCGTTTTTCTTCTGTGCCCGCTACTTGCTACACATGAGTCGCGGTGCTAACGTGTCGCCGCTTTTGCGCTGGGAGATTCTCGAGTTATGCCTGATCTAGGAAAGAAGTACACCTGTTATAGCTGTCATACGAAGTTTTACGACCTCGGCAAGCCTGTTCCGAACTGCCCGAAGTGCGGCGCGGATCAGCGTGACGCCGATGAAGCGCCGTCGGTGCCCGCATCGCGCAGCCGTGCGCGCGCGGCTGCCGCACCGTTGCCTGTCGTCGAGGAAGCGTCCGACGAAGAGTTTGGCGCGGAAGGTGAAGCTGCAGCACCGACCGGCGACGAGGATGAAGAGATCATCCCCGAGGCCGACCGCGACGAAGAACCGGCTGATGACGACGAAGACGAAGATTACTAGCGGTCAGAAAGAAGGATTCCATGGGTAGACTTGGTCTGCTTGGTTGCCTCGGAGCGCTGGTACTCATTCTGTTGATCGGCGGCGGCTGGTACGTCGGCGTCCGCAATCATCTGGTGGAGCTCGATCAGCAAGTGCAGGCGCAGTGGGCGCAGGTCGAAAACGACTATCAGCGCCGCTTCGATCTGATTCCGAACCTCGTGCGCACCGTTCAGGGCGCGGCGAATTTCGAGAAGTCGACGCTGGAAGCGGTCGTCAACGCCCGCTCGCGCGTCGGCCAGGTGCAGGCGCCTGCCGGCGGTCCTCCCGGCACGCAGTCGAATCTGCCGAATGATCCGAACGCGATGGCGCAGTTTGCCGGCGCGCAGGACAACCTCTCCAGCGCGCTGTCACGCCTGCTCGTCGTCGTCGAGCGCTATCCCGATCTGAAATCGAATCAGAACTTCCTCGAACTGCAGTCGCAGCTCGAAGGGACGGAGAATCGCATCGCCGTCGAGCGCCGCCGCTACAACGAAGTGGCGCAGACGTTCAACGCGTCCGTCCTCAAGTTCCCGGCGAATATCGTCGCCAACATGAGCGGCTTCAAACCGAAGGCGTACTTCAAAGGCGCAGCCGGCTCGCAGAACGCGCCCGAGGTCAACTTCAACTTCGGCACGACTGCTCCCGCCACGGGAACGCGATGAACGTCCGCCGCAGCGCGATCGCGTTCATCGCGATCGCGCTCCTCGCCTCGGCCGCGCTGGCGCTGGATGTCCCGCCCAAGCCGACGCAGTGGGTGAACGACTACAACGCCCACCTCCTCAACGCCTCGCAGATTCAGCAGCTGAACGAGAAGCTGGAGGCGTTCTACAAACAGTCCGGCGTCCAGTTCCTGATCCTGATCTTCCCGTCGCTGGAAGGCGAAGACGACCTCGGCTACGCGAACAAAGTCGCCAACATCTGGAAGATCAACGGCGACAAGGGATTGATGCTTTTCGTCTTCGTGAAAGAACACAAGACGCGCATCCAGGTCGGCTATGGACTCGAGCCGGTGATCACCGACGCGTTTTCATCGGACATCATCAACAACACCTTGCGGCCGGCGTTTCGCGCCGACGACTACGTTGGCGGACTGAATGCCGCGATCGATCAGGTCGCGAAGAAGATCGATCCAAACTTTGTGAGCACGACCACGACGCCGGCGCCCGCACCGCGGCCGGCACGATCGTCGAAGGGGGGAGAAGCCGACATGTTCTTCCCGTCGATCTTTTTCCTCTTCGTGATCCTGGTGCTGATTCCGCTGCTCATGCGCGGACGCCGGCGCGGAGGAGGATGCGGCGGTTGCAGCGGCTGCATCTGGCCGATGTTCCTCGGCGGCGGAGGTTGGGGCGGCGGCGGGACGACGTTCGGCGGCGGCGGTGGCGGGGGAGGCGGCTGGAGCACCGGCGGCTCATGGGGCGGCGGCGGAAGTTCCTTCGGCGGCGGCGGCGCGGGAGGTGGATGGTGAAGCAGAAAGAGTTCATCGCGACGCTCGATCAGCCGCGCATCACGGAAGCCATCGGCGCCGCCGAGCGCGAGACGTCGGGCGAAATCCGCGTCCACATCCAGCCGAAAGCGATCGGCGGCGATGCGCGCTACGTCGCCGAGCGCACCTTCGAACGCCTCGGGATGACCAAGACCGCGCTGCGCAATGGCGTCCTCCTCTTCATTGCCTCCGAGGAGAACAACTTCGTCATCCTCGGCGACAAGGGAATCGACGAGAAAGTGCCGCCCAGTTTCTGGGATGAAATCGCGAAGAATCTGACCCTCCGTTTCAAGAACGGCGAGTTCACAGAAGGCATCGTCGAAACGATCACCGCGGCCGGCCAGCAGCTCAAGACGTACTTCCCGCGCGCCGAGGATGACCTCAACGAACTGTCCGACGACATCGACATTAGCGAGGAGTAACGTGCCCTCCTCGGTGCTGATCGCGCTCGGCTCCAACCTCGGCGATCGCGCGCTGTTCCTCCGCCGCGCGATTTCCGAATTGCGGCACGTGATCCACGTAGTCCGCGTCAGCAGCTTCATCGAAACGGAGCCGGTCGACGCACCGCCGCCGAAGTATTTGAACGCCGTCGTCGCCGGCTACACCGATCTCTCGCCGGCAGCGTTGCTCGACGCGCTGCACGCGATCGAAGCCCGCCTCGGGCGCCGCCGCAGTACGCGCAACGCGCCGCGAACCATCGACCTCGACCTCATCCTGCACAGCGCCAATCGGATCCGCACGCGAACGCTGACAGTTCCGCATCCGCGTTATCGCGAGCGTGAGTTCGTGCTCGTGCCGATGCGCGAGCTCCGCCTCGGGTGGCATGCATCCGATTCATAGGGCCTGCCGCCCGCTCACTGCTGCTGCAAAACGTAGCCGACGCTCATGCCATCCTGCGAGGGCGTCGGGAACGACGCTTCGATTCCGATCGAGATCGTTTTTCCAGTGACGTTCTTCTGGTCGCCGTCCTGGAGCGTCCCCTGCGACACTCCGTCTGCGTAGAGGGTCACGGTGGCTTTCGTGTCGAGGACGGTGATGATCTGCACGGTGAGCTGCCACGTCGCAGGGGAGGGCGAGCAGGCGATCTGGAACATGCCGCTGCCCGGCGAGGTCACGGTGTCGACAATGGCCCAGCCGTTCGAGCACTGCGGCAGGTTGTTGAAGTTCCATGACAGCGTCGCGGCGCCGCCGTTCGCGCCGAAAGTCCACGAGACACCAGCCCCGAAGTTGATCTCGAACTTGCTGTAGTCGTTCATGCCCGGCGTGAGCGGAAAGATCAGCGGACGCGTCACGGGGATGAAGGGCCGGCCGAGGAAGATGACATCCGCGACCGTCGGCGCAGGAGATCCCGGCTGGTAATCGATCACGATACCCGGCGCGGCGCCGAACACCTGTGCCGTGTGGCCTCCGCCGGTGGGATTCATGCCGATCGACCAGCCGATGTTTCCCCCTGTCGCCTCGACCGCTTTCTGCAAGTTCGCAAAGACCTCCGCCGCGTTGTTGGACACGTTCGCCTCCTTCTCTCGTTTCGGAATGAGCCATTAAAGCCTGCTGGGCGTCCGGATGGCAAGTCCCGTGACCTAACCGCTGCAAGCAGCGCTCGTCCAACGGAACATGCGAACCTTGATCGCGGTACTCCTCCTCTTTCTCACCGTCTCCGCCTCGGCGTCTGCGCAGCGGATGCAGGAGATCCTGGCGATGTTCTCCAAGAACAAGAACGTGCAGAAGCAGAAGCACGGCGTGTTGAAGTCAGTGTTCGTCGAGAAGCATGCCGAACCCGTGGCAGGGCGCGATATGTCCGGACGGTACGAGGTGGACGGCCTCGATCTCTCGCTGCGGATCACGAACGGCGGCGGCACTGGCGTGGATCGCCGCGGTGCATTCACACTGCGCGACGTCCGCCGCGACGGCGCGCTGTTCACTGCCACGAAGGTATACGCGGACGGGCGTACAGCCACGCTGGAAGGCGTGTTCATGGACCTCGTGACCCGCGCGGGGACGACGCCCGCGGACGCGACCACGAAGCGGACGTTCGGACTGGGTGTCGCTCTCGGCGAGCCACTCGTCATCGACGGCGGGGTCGAGTTGGACAAGGTCTTCTACGAACTGCAGTAAGTGCGGCCATCCGTCGCGATTTCTTCATTGACCTCGCCGACGGGCGTTAAGCCACTGCAAACACCAGCACACTGCGATCGACCAGCTGTCCCACGCTGAAGCTGCTCAGGCGCAGGAGCGCGAAGTTCCAGATGTAGTTTGACTTCTGGATGGTCGCGGGGATGTCCACCGAATAAACCAGCGTCGACGACGACGAGGAGGCGCCGATTGTTAGGCCGTACGGTGGCGGCTGGGTCAGGCGTGGGAAGCGCTCATCGACGTTCACGAAGTAGCCGCCGGGGTCCGTGTTCGGAACGGGGTTGGCCGGACCGACCCACCCATGCACATAGAGAAAATCGGCCGTGACAGGGTCGGGATTGAAAACACCGGTGGAGATGGTCAGCGTACCGCTTGGCGTGGTCGGGCTCCAGCCCATGAAGAAGATGAACGGTGAGTCGATGCTGGACAGCTTCTTCTCAATCTCCTCGGGGCTGATGCCTTGAAAGTTGTCGCCCTTGTGCTCCTTCTTTCGCTTCGCGATCTCGTCCGCAATGGTCTTCTGATGGCGCTTGACGTCGGCGGCAGAGAACTTGGGCTTGCCGGCGCTCCTCTTCGTGCTGGCCATGGATTCCTTCCTTTCTTATCGAGGGGTAGAAGATGAATCCGGCTGGGCGCTTTGTCAAGACACTGGGCGTTCACTCCGCCCAACTGCGCTCAGCATCGATCGACCGACAGGAGAGCGCTGCACCTTGCAGTGTGTCGACGCAGCCCGGAATCGCGTGCGCCTACCGCGTGGCGACGGGGCCGCCGCTGAGCGTGGTGTGCACGTGGGCGTGCAGCGTCGGAACGGCTTTGGTCAGGACCGGATACGGATTGATCATGTCGTCGTTCTCGTTGATCCCGAAGTGGAGGTGCGACGGGGTGTATTTGGCGTTGCCGGTGTTGCCGACGTAGCCGATCAGATCGCCGGCCTGCACTTCCATCCCTTCGTACAGCCCGGCCGCCCAGCGGTCGAGGTGTGCGTAGTAGAACGATGCGCCGTTTTCGGTCGTGAGCCAGATGCAGTGTCCGCCGAGTTTCTGATCGCCGATGAAACTGATCACGCCGTCGGTGACCGCGACGATTTCGGTGCCCTTCGGCGCGAAGATATCGATGCCTTTGTGAACGCGTGCGCCGCCGTCGCGCGGGGCGTGCCAGCTGTCGTCCAGCGAAGATGTGCGAACGCCGACGACCGGCAGCCGCAGCGCCAGCTTGTTGAGCGGTGCGAACAGCGCCTGGGCACGGGCGCCGAAGGCGTTGTCGCGCGCCTGCGCGCTGGCCGGAGCGGGGGAGGCGAGCGGCGTGCGGGCGCTCTCGCGGGTGTTGTAGCGATTGAGGTCGATCCGCATCTGCGTCTTGAGCTGCGTCCAGTCGTCATCTTCCGACGGCAGAGACGCCACATTGACGGAGGGCGCGGGTTTGACGTCGTCCGGAACGACGGACGCGCAGGCGGTAAGCAAAAAGAGGATGAGACCGCTCAGCACCATGACAGTGCGAAGCCACCTACCGCGCGCGTGGAGAGGATTCATAGGGTCCGGGATCGACGGACGCGAGTGTAAATAATGTTTCGCGCGGTGTAAAGAACTTATTGCTTCCCGAACAGCAGATCCGCGAATTCGTCGACGCGGCGGACGCCGGCGACCTCGACGTCGGCGCGGATTTCAGCGGCGTTGGATTGCGGCAGGATTACGCGGCGGAATCCGAGGGCGGCGGCTTCGCGAGCGCGAAGGTCGGCTTGCGACACGCTGCGCACCTCGCCCAGGAGGCCGACCTCGCCGAAGACGACCACATCGTGGGCGATGGGGATGTTGCGTTGCGACGAGAGGAGCGCAGCGACCACGCCGAGGTCGATGGCTGGTTCGTCGATCTGCAGGCCGCCGGCGAGATTTGCGTAGACGTCGCTGGCCAGAAAGTTGCCGCCATTTTTCTTTTCCAAAACGGCCAGCAGCAGCGAGACGCGGTTCGCGTCCATGCCGATGGCCATGCGCCGCGGCGATGGGAAGTGCGTGACGGAAACGAGCGCCTGCACTTCGATCAGCAGCGGACGCGTTCCTTCCACGGCGGCCACGATCGCGGAGCCGGCCGCGGTGCTGCGCTGCGAGATCAGCGCGGCCGAAGGGTTAGGCACTTCCTGCAATCCGCTGTCGTGCATCTCGAAGATGGCCACTTCGTTCGCCGGCCCGAACCGGTTTTTGTAGGCGCGGACGACGCGGTAGTTCTGAAACTTCTCGCCCTCGAAGTAGAGGACCGTATCGACGATGTGCTCCAGCGACTTCGGACCGGCGATGGTCCCTTCCTTCGTGATGTGGCCGATGAGGAAGATCGGGATCGACAACCGCTTGGCCGCGGTCATCAGCAGGCCGGCGGAATCGCGTACCTGACCGACCGAGCCGGGGGTGGAGGCGCTCGTCGACGTGTGCACGGTCTGGATCGAGTCGACGATCACAGCCACCGGTTTCATCGACTCGGTGACGGAGATGATCCGTTCGACCGACGTTTCGGCGAACAGGCGGATGTTTTCGTTCGTCGTGCCTAGGCGGCGGGCGCGGATGGCGATCTGCCGCGGCGATTCCTCGCCGGAGACGTAGAGCACGACGCCGCCGCGCGCCAGTTGTTCGGCCGCCTGCAGCAGCAGCGTCGACTTGCCGATTCCCGGCTCGCCGCCGACGAGCGTCACCGCGCCGGTGACGAGGCCGCCGCCGAGGACGCGGTCGAGCGCAGCGATCTCGGTGGAGACGCGGTGCGCGGTGTCGCCGTCGATGGCGCCGATCGAGATCGGCATCGCATCCGACGCCGCCGTCATCACGTGCGCCGTCTGCTCCTCACCGTACGAGTTCCAGGAGTTGCAGTCGGGACAGCGGCCGAGCCATTTCGGCGACTGGCTGCCGCATTCGGTGCACGAAAAGACTGCTGCCGCTTTCTTTGCCAAGTGTGGCGATTGTAGCGAAGCGGCGCAGTTGGTCCGTCACGCGGACCGCCGCCGTGAGAGACGGCGGTTCGCGTTCTCTACGAAACGTAGAGCGTCAGAGACGGGGTCGCGTGTCATCCTGAGGCTGCCGGAGGCGTTGGAGCGCGAAGCGCGGAACGCCGCAGGACGGCGAAGGATCTCAAGTTACGCAACCTGCGCTGAAACCGGGTTTCAGCAAGGCCGCGCATCTTGAGATCCTTCACCGTCCTACGCCGCTTCCGCGCTTCGCGCTCCACGGCTCCGGCGGCTCAGGATGACAGTCTCAGTTCAGACGCCGGTCGCGCCTTGCGGCCTCCACGACGATGCCGAAGGTCTGCATCGGCTGCGCGTCCTTCTGCAGGACGCCGGTGCCGTAGCCGGCCTTGCTGACGAAATCGAAGCGCACTTCCTTGTACGGGACGCCCTGCGGGATGCGGCCCGGACGGTAGTACCACGCCTCGCGGCGCGCCTTCATGTTGTCGGCCTCGAGGTTGTCCTCTTTCGTCGGACTGGAGACTGAGCTTGCGATCGAGTTCGGCGTGCCCCGCACTCCCGGCGAGCTGAATCCTCCAAGCCCCTGGCTGTTGCCGTTTGCCCGCAACTGGCCCATGACATCTTCGCTCGATCCGATTTGCGATTGGCTGGCGTAGGTGGGCGGCCCGAGGAACGCGAAGACGGAGGCGCTATCGGTGAGACGGCCAGGTAGCTTCGGCGTTCCAAATTGCGTATCGGCGAAGGCGATGCGCCGTTCGAACTCGTTGCGGAATTCGTTCACGTCTGTAGTGGGCGTGGGGTCGAGCTGTTTCCAGAACGCTTCGATGAATGACGCACGCTCGGCGTTCGACGTGAAAGTCGAATACTCCTTCTTCTGCGCGGGGGTGAGCAGGTAGCGCACCGGCGACTCGATCCAGTGCTCATCGGGTGCGAGCGACCAGCCGGCCGGCGTCGTGAAGGCCGAATAGACGGTGGCCATCGAGGTGCTCCGGCCGCGCGCCAGCTTCCGTCCGTCCTCGAAAAGATCGACGGTCGATTTCGGGAACGGCGGCGACGCAATCGAGCCGTTCGGCGTCAGCGTCAGGAAGGATGCAAAGGCTTCGCGGGCCTCGTCCTTCTGCCCGAGGGCGGCCAGGTTAGCGCCGCGATAGAACGTCAGAACCGGCAGCAGCTTGGCGCGATCGTTCTCGTGCCCAGGCTGGGCGCTGAGCGCGTCGAGCGCATCGAGGTCCGCCAGCGAGCTTTTGTAATCGCCGGCAGTGAACTTGTCTTTCGCTTGCTTGAACATCTGCGGAAGCGAGGGGTCGGCTGCGAAGACGCTCGCGGCAAACAGGAGCAACGTCGTACAGCACAGAATGCGCATACGGTTCATTTCGGGATTCCTCCGCTGGGTAGTTGTCAGTTCAACTTCTTGTCGCGCCGCGCTGCGTCCGCGGCGATGCCGAGCGTCTGCATTGGTTCCGAGTCTTTCTGCATCACGGACGTGCCGTAACCTTCTTTGGTGATGAAGTCGAAACGGACTTCCTTGAATGGAACGCCCGCGGGATCCTGCCGGCGCGGTAGTACCACGACTCGCGCCCGCCGTGCGATCCCTGCCGCTCCAACTCGCGGCCGCCCGCTCCGCCGAAGCGCAGTTGATCCATCGGATCGCTGCCGCTGGTGACGTCGCTCTGGCTGGCGTAGGTCGGCGCGCCGAGAAAGGCGAATACGGCGGCGCGATCGGTGAAACGTCCGGCCAGCTTCGGCGTACCGAACGTGGCGTCGGCGTAGGCAACGCGGCGCTCGAACTCGGCGCGCAGCTCGTTGGCGGGAGTGCCGGGCGTCGGATCGAGATCCTTCCAGAACGTTTCGACGAATGCGGCGCGGTCTGCATTGGTCGTCAGCGCGGCGTACTCTTTTTTCTGCGCGGGCGTCGCCAGATAGCGGATCGGCGTTTCGAGCCAATGCTCATCCGCCTCCAGTTTCCATCCGGCGGGGACGGCGAAGCTCGCATACGTCCCGCTGATGGACATCGACTGGCTGGCCACGACTTTGCGCGCCTGCTCGAATACGTCGACGGTCGCGGTCGGAAACGGCGGCGACGCAATCGTCGCATTCGGCATGAAGCCGAGGTACGTGACGAATGCGTCCTTCGCTTCGTTCTTGCGTCCCAGCGCCGCGAGATTCGCGCCGCGGTAGAAGGTGATCACCGGCAGCAGCTTGGCGCGGTCAGTTGCGAATCCAGGCTGGCTGCTGTTTTTGTCGAGCAGTTCGAAATCGGCGAGCGAGCCTTTGTAATCGCCCGCGGCGAACTTTTCCTTGGCGCGCTTGAAAAGCTCAGGCAGCGTCGGATCGGCGGCGAAGGCGTTGCAGGTGATGAGAAGAAGGAGTGCGGCGCACAACGGCTGAAGCGTTTTCATCGGGTCCCTGGAAGAGTGTGATGAGCGATTCTACTCCGTGATGGTCATCTCGCCCCGCAGATCGCGTTGCATCTCGCGCTTTACCTTGTCGGAGCCATACCCCCGGCTGAACAGGTAATACAGCTTCGCCAGCGCGGCCTCGGCGGTCATATCGAATCCGCTGATGACGCCGGCCCGCGCCAGCGCCGATCCCGCCGCGTACTCGGAGAGATCGACCGTCCCCTCCAGACACTGCGTGCAATCGACGATGACCACTCCTCGGCGCGTCGCTTCGGTCAGCGCGGCGAGGAACGCGTCGTCGTGATCGGGCCCATTTCCGACGCCGAACGCTTCGAGCACGAGTCCCTGCAGCGGCGGACGCAGGACGTTGCGGACCAGTTCCGGCGAGATCCCCGGAAACAGCCGTAGCGCGCTGACGACGGGCGAAGCGAGCTCCTCGACGCGCATTTTCGTCCGAGGCTTCGGCTTGCGTACGAGATCCCAGTTGATCTCGATGTCGATGCCGACGTTCCCCAACGGCGGCACGTTCGGCGACGCAAACGCGGCGAATCCGTCCGCGCTGACTTTCGTCGCCCGACACCCTCGCAGCAGTTTCCCGCCAAAGTACAGACAAACCTCGGGGATGTCGTAGTTCGCCGCGATCAGCAGCGAGGTGATGAGGTTCTCCCGCCCGTCGTTGCGCACTTCGCACAGCGGAATCTGCGATCCGGTGACGATGACCGGCTTCCCAAGCCCGCTCAGCATGAACGGCAGCGCCGACGTGGTGTACGCCATCGTGTCGGTGCCATGAAGGACGACGAAGCCGTCGTACCTGTCGTAGTGATCGCCAATGTCGCGCGCAATGGCCACCCACTCCCGCGGCGTCATATTCGATGAGTCGAGCAGCGGCGCGTACTCGTGCACGTCAAACCGCGGCATCGACGGATGCTTCAGCTCCGGCATCGCCTCCATCTGCTCCTGCAGAAACCCCGACGCCGGCACGTACCCATCGCGCGTCCGCTTCATCCCGATCGTGCCGCCCGTGTAGGCGATGTAGACGCGTTTTCGCATGCGGGGGCGAATCATAGCGGGGTGTCCGTCAAGAGCAGGTGGAGGACATCATGAAGAATTTGCCGGCCACGGTCGTGGCGCTCATTGCCGTTGTCATTCTCATCGGCCTTGGATGGCTCGTTCTGCAGGGGAAAGTGGCCGACGAGTACCGTATAACGATTATCGCTGTCTTCTCGATTGCGGCGATGTTCGCGCTCATCGCGTTTCTCGCCGCGATGTACCAGTCGGTGATGCTCAGCACGGGCACGCAAGCGCTTGGATTGCCGGAGGGGTCGGTGCGGGCGCTCATTGCTCTTGGTCTGATCGTCGTATTCACCGTCATCACACTGTTCATGCTGGCGCGTCTCACATCGATTGAGGATCTGTGTAGCCGCTTGACGACAACACTTACCGCGGTGAAGGACGCGAATGCGGGCGCCGCTGCGAAAGACGCGATCGCAGTCGTGAGCGCCCGTCAACAGGCGGCGCAGGATCTTGCGAAGCAGTTGTTGACGATGCTCGGAACGTTACTGGCAGCCGTGTCGAGCTTCTACTTTGGATCGAGCGCAACATCGGCAGCGACGACAGCCGGAGCGGCCGCTGCGACGGCAGGCGCCGCAGGCAGCGTCGGTGGCGGTGGAGGTGGAGGTGGAAATCCGAGCGGTGCCGGCGGTGGTGGCGCTGGTGGCGCAACTGCCGGCGGCACTGGTGGCGGAAATCCGGAGGGTGCCGGTGGCGGAAATCCGGCTGGCGCCAGCGGCGGAAATCAGGGTGGCACCGGTGCCGGAAACGCGGCGGTGTGATTTTAGCGGCCGTTCACCACCACTCCGTCCTTCATCACAAATGCGACCCGCTCCATGACTTTGATGTCATCGAGCGGGTTGCCGGGGACGGCTATGATGTCGGCGAGTTTGCCGGCGGATAACGAACCGCGGTCGTCGACGCCGAGGAGTGAGGCGGCGACGGTGGTGGCGGAGCGGAGCGCGGCGGCGGGGGACATGCCCAATCCCGTCATCAGCGCGAACTCGCGGCCGTTGAGGCCGTGCGGCGAGACCGCGGAATCGGTGCCGAACGCGATTTTTACGCCGAGGCGAAGAGCGTTGCGGAACATCTCGCTGCGCGCGGCGATCGCGGCGCGGGCCTTGTTCGCGATCGCGGGCGGGAACGTCTCCAGACGGCCGCCGATCCAATCGCTGGCCAGCAGCGTCGGCACGAGGTAGATGCCCTTGTCGCGCATCGACGTCAGCGTGTCGGGTTTGAGGAACGAGCCGTGCTCGATCGAATCGACGCCGGCCATTACCGCCATCTTCGCCGCGGCGTCGCCGTGGCAATGCGCGGCCACCTTGCGGCCCCAGTGGTGCGACTCCTCGACGATCGCGTTCATCTCGTCCTGCGAAAGTTCGGGCGCGTCGACCGGGTCGGAAAGCGACAGCACGCCGCCCGAGGGCATGAACTTGATGGCATCCGCGCCGAACTTGATCTGGTAGCGGACGGCGGCGCGGCATTCCGCCGGACCGTTGCAGACGCCGTCGATCGGACCGGAGGAGGGGAAGCCTTTCGACGGCGGAATCGGATCGCTGTCGCCGTGACCGCCCGTTGCGCCGATGGCGTGGATGGCCACGAGCATGCGCGGACCAACGGCCCAGCCGTTGTTGATCGCGTTGCGCAGTCCGACGTCGACGTAATCGCTCGCGCCGAGGTTGCGGACCGTGGTGAAGCCGGCGTCGATGGTCTTGCGCGCGAACGTCGTCGCCAGGATTGCCTGCTCGGCCGGATGCCGCATCAGCGTTTGAAAGTAGTTCAGGTAGTAATTCTGCTCATTCTCCTCGGTGAGATGAACGTGCGAATCGATCAGGCCGGGCAGCAGCGTGGCGTCGCCGAGGTCGATGACCTGCGCGTTCGCGGGGACGTCGACGTTCGCGCCGGCGGCGACGATACGGTTGCCCTGCACGACGACGACGCCGTTGCGGATGACGCTGTCCGAGGTGCCGTCGAAGAGGCGCGCGGCGCGAAGGACGATCGGCTTCGGGGCGGTTGCAGGAGCCTGCGCGTAGATTTGCGATGCGGTGAAGAGAAGAGCGGCTGCGATCGATTTCATGAGCGCGAAACGTAGCACGATCATTTAGAAACGCCGCGTCCTAACTTTCGACTCGGCGCTACGTCTCAACCGCGCATGAAGACAATTCGTCGGTTGTCAGCCGCAGTCGTTCTCTGTCTGTCTGTCGCGATCCACGCACAAACACGCGAGCCGGCGGCCACCTTCGACATCAAGCGCGCTACCGGTCCGATCACGATCGACGGCAACCTCGACGACGCAGGCTGGAAGGACGCGCTGCGTATCGACAAGTTCTACGAGACCAACGCCACCGACAACACCGAGCCGAAGGTCAAGAACGTCGCCTGGATCACCTACGACGATCGTTTCTTCTACGCCGCGTTCCATTTCGAAGATCCCGACGTCTCGAAGATCCGCGCGCCCTTCAGCGAACGCGACAACGTCCCCAGCTCCACCGACTACGCCGGTGTCATCCTCGACACGCGCAATGACGGCAAGACCGCGATTCTGTTTCTCGCCAACGCACGCGGCATCCAGTACGACTCGGTGAGCGACGACACCAGCGGCAACGAAGACAGCTCGCCCGATTTTTTCTGGGAGTCGTCGGCGAAGATCACGAAGGAAGGATGGGACCTCGAGCTGCGCATCCCGTTCTCGTCGCTGCGCTACAAGAAAGCCGATCCGCAGACCTGGGGCATCCTGCTCTACCGCAATTATCCGCGCGACCGCCGCTACCAGTTCTTCGCCAACAAGCTGCCCAAAGGCGGCAACTGTTTCATCTGCAACGAGAACAAGATCGTCGGATTGACGGGGTTGCCGTCCGGCGGTCACATCGTGGCCGCGCCGTACATGACCATCAAAGAGCAGGGGAGTCCGCGCGTCGACGCGCTTGGAAACCGCGTGGGCAATAAACTCGTCAATGCTCCCGCGAAGGCCGACGCCGGACTCGATGTGAAGTGGACGCCAAACGCCGACACGGCCATCGACGGTACGCTCAATCCCGACTTCTCGCAGGTCGAATCGGACGTGGCCGCGATCTCGACCAACCAGCGTTTCGCGATTTTCTTCTCCGAGAAGCGGCCGTTTTTCCTCGAAGGCGTGGAGCTGTTCAACACGCCGATCCAAGCCGTCTACACGCGCACGATCACATCGCCGCGCTACGGATTGCGATCGACCGGCAAGTTCGGCGACAACGATTACACGGCGATCATCGCTTCGGATCGCGGCGGCGGCGTGACGATCCTTCCCGGCCCGAACAGCTCCGATTTCGCCGACGTCGATTTCAGTTCCACCGTCGCCATCGGCCGCATCCGCCACAACATGGGCCTGTCGTACATCAGCCTCCTCGGCACCTTCCGCGAGTCGGAGGGGAATGCGCACAACCGCGTCCTCGGGCCCGATTTTCAGTGGCGTCCGAATGACAAGGACACGGTCACCGGCCAGCTTCTCTTCAGCGATACGAAGACTCCGAATCGTCCCAAGCTGGCTGATGAATGGAACGGGCAGACGTTGGACGGCCACGCCGGCGACGTCTGGTGGTCGCGTTCGACGCGACACTATGACTGGGTCGTCGAGCAGCGCGATTTCAGCGACGGCTTCCGCGCCGACAGCGGTTTCGTACCGCAGGTCGGCTATCGCGAGTCGTTCTTCGAAGGCGGTTACACGATGCGCCCGACCACCGGCTTCGCCAACCGCATCCGCCTCTTCCTCAACGGCGATTACCAGTCGGCCACGAACGGCGACCGCCTCTTCGCCGACCGTTCCGCCGGCATCGGCTTCGATGGCAAGTTTGCCTCGAGCACGCGTCTGCGCTTTTCCGTGAACAGCGTCCGCAGCGGCGACAAGGTGCTGACGCGGCATCAACTTCTCTACGCGATCGTCTTCACGCCGTCGCGCCTGATCCAGAACATCCAGATCAACGGCTCGGCCGGCGAGGACGTCGATTTCTCCAACACGCGCCTCGGCCGCGGCGCGAGCGCGACGGTCAGCGGCATCGTTCGTCCCACCGATCACCTCGAACTGCGACTGAATCAGAGCCTGAGCTGGCTCAACGTGAAGCCGCTGCCGAACCAGGTCGACGCCGAAGCCGGGCGCCTCTTCACCGCGCAGGTGGAACGCCTCCGCGCCACGTATACATTCAACTCGAAGATGTACATCCGCGGCATCGTGCAGAACGTTCGCACCAATCGCAATCAGCAGCTTTTCCTGAAGCCGCCGAATCAGCACAGCGGCAACGTGACGTCATCGTTCCTCTTCGCCTACAAGCTGAACTGGCAAACCGTCCTCTTCCTCGGCATCGGCGACGAACGCGACGTCGACGCCGGCGAAAAAGGCACCGAGAACAGGCTGCAGCCGGCGAGCAGGCAGTTGTTCATGAAGATGGCGTATGCGTTCCAGCGGTAGAAAAGCGCTTACCGATCGTTTTTATTTGTTGGGCTACGGCTCAATTGTCTATCGTTTCGTCCGACCCTTTCCAGCGTGCGACGAACGTAAACTGGAAACCGAGGAAAAACGTGGTGCCGAACAAGAGAAGACGGCTGATCAGCACGGCGTTGTGCAAATCCGGAGTCCCACCAAATGATTTCAAAAGAACCTCGAGTTTTGCGATGACAAAGCCGCTCACAAAAGCCGAAAGTGCCTTGCCATAGCCCGCAAATGCATCCTTCTGACTTTTTGTCACTGGAGAGAGTAATACGCCCACTGACCATCCCACGAGACCGCCGAAGAAACACAGTAAGAGGTTCAGCCACCATTCTTGGGGCTGCATCATAAAGGCGATGACAAAGCAGGCGATGTAGATCAGGATTCCGAAGATGTAGCCAATGACGATTCCGGAGCCCATCACCCGCAGGAACTCTTCGAAAGAGGCGAGGATCCCCTTCCAGAGCCCCTTCTCGCGCGTGGTGTCATTGCCAGCTTCAGTCATCGCGATAAGCCTCGGCTGTCTAGATGCGTATGAGTGCGTCGGTAAACGTAATGATAACTCTCGACGCAGCGACCAGCGATCCTGGAAGATTGAAGGCGGCCCCGCGGAGCATTTAATTGAAGGTGCTTGCCAAGCGCTACGTCATCAGCGATACCGCGATCGGTGGTGCGCGCCGCAGTTCGTGTCGAACTCGAGGTCGAAGAGTGCGATGGGCATGAAAAAGGCCGCCAGTTACGGCGGCCTTTCGAAATAGTACGTTGTGTTGATTACGCCTTGCGCTCCGGCGTAGGCGTTGGTACCGGCGGCGGCGCGACCGGCGTGGAGACGTCGGTGGACGGACCCGAGCCGGGCGCGATGGTCATCGTTTCGCCGGGGCTTTGTTCGGGGTAGTACTCCTTCATCTTCAGGTAATCGTTGCCGGTTTCCTCGCGGAGGATGTCGTTCACTTCCCATCCTTCCAGCGTCTCGCGTTCGAGCAGCTTACGGGCGATGCGGTCGAGGGACGACTTGTGCGTGGTGATGATTTCCTTCGCCTGGTTGTAGGCCTTGTCGAGGATGCGCTTCACCTCGCGGTCGATCTCGACGGCGGTGGCTTCCGAGAAATCCTGATGCTGCGCGAACTCGCGGCCGAGGAAGATCGCCTCTTCCTTCTTGCCGAAAGTCACCGGACCGAGCTCGGACATGCCCCACTCGCAGACCATGCGCCGGGCCATGCCGGAAGCGCGCTCGATGTCGTTGCCGGCGCCGGTGGTGATCTCGTTGACGAAAATCTCCTCGGCCAGACGGCCGCCCATGAGCACGGCCAGCATCGCCTCGAGGTAACGCTTCGAATACGAATACTTGTCCTCGGTCGGCAACTGTTGCGTGAGGCCGAGGGCGCGGCCGCGCGGAATGATCGTGACCTTGTGCAGCGGATCGGCGGCGGGAAGCACAGCCGCCACGATCGTGTGGCCGGACTCGTGGTACGCCGTCACCCGCTTCTCGCGATCGCTCATCACCATCGACTTGCGCTCGACGCCCATCAGGACCTTGTCCTTGGCGAACTCGAAGTCGACCATCTGCACTTTCTTCTTGTCGTAGCGCGCGGCGTTGAGCGCGGCCTCGTTGACGAGGTTGGCGAGATCGGCGCCGCTGAATCCGGGTGAACCGCGGGCGATGACCACCGGATCGACGTCCTCGGACAGCGGAATCGTACGCGTGTGCACGCGCAGGATGCCTTCCCGGCCTTTGAGGTCGGGAAGATCGACGACGACGCGACGATCGAACCGGCCGGGACGGAGCAGGGCTGGATCGAGGACGTCCGGACGGTTGGTGGCGGCGACGAGGATGACGCCGTCGTTCGATTCGAAGCCATCCATCTCGACGAGGAGCTGGTTGAACGTCTGTTCGCGCTCGTCGTGTCCGCCGCCGAGGCCGGCACCGCGGTGGCGTCCGACGGCGTCGATTTCATCGATGAAGATGATGCACGGCGCATTTTTCTTGCCTTGTTCGAACAGGTCGCGCACGCGCGAGGCGCCGACGCCGACGAACATCTCCACGAAGTCGGAGCCGGAGATGGAGAAGAACGGCGCGTTGGCTTCGCCGGCGATGGCGCGGGCCAGCAGCGTCTTGCCGGTTCCCGGCGGTCCCATCAGCAGCACGCCTTTCGGGATCTTGCCGCCGAGCTTCGTGAACTTCTGCGGCTCTTTGAGGAACTCGATGATCTCGTGCAGCTCGATCTTGGCCTCGTCGACGCCGGCCACGTCCTTGAACGTGACCTTCTTGGCGTTGCCGGAGAGGAGCTTCGCCTTCGACTTGCCGAAGGAGAGAGCCTTGTTGCCGCCGGCCTGCATCTGGCGCATGAAGAAGATCCAGAGGCCGACCAGGAAGAGGATCGGAGCCCACGTAATGAGGGCAGTGATGAATGGGGCGTCGGCGGCATGCTCGACCTCCACCTTCACGTTGCGGGCGCGAAGCTGGTCGATCATGGCCGGATAGTTGGTCGGCGCCGTGGTGTGAAATTCTTTCTTGCCGCCGGGAAGGGTTGCCTTCGTCTCGCCGCGAACGTCGTCGCCGCGGATGACGACGCTCTCGACGGAGCCTTGATTGACCCGGTCGAGAAACTGGCTGAAGGCGATCGTCTCGCTCGTCCCTTTCGTCGTCTGGAAAAGGCTCCACAGCAGGAACACCAGAACGATGATGACGACCCAGAGGAGCGCCGTTTTAACCGTCGAATTCAATGATTGCCTCCAAGGGTGCACGCGGATGCTTCGCGCGTGCCATGCATAACGGGCTGAAGAACGGATGAGATGTTGTCGAAATTCTAAGGCCCCAATCGCGGCCAAGCCCTATGTAACGAGTGCGAGGTAGGGAAGGTTTCCGTGCCGCCCTTCGAACTCCAGTCCGTAGCCGACGTACGTCCCCTCGGTGCCTTCGAACGCGACAAAGTCGACGGTCAGGTCGACGGTGCGTGTGTCGGGGCGGTCGATCAGCGCCACGAGCTTCAGACTGGCGGGATTTTTCTGACGGAGCTGGGCCAGGAGATACGTCTCAATCACGCCGGTGCTGACGACGTCCTTCACGACGTAGACATTGCGGCCGCTGATGTCGATCCAGCTCAGGAAATCGATCTCCATCGTCGAGTCGATCTGCGTGTGCGAGACGTCGCGGACGACATCGATAAAACCGTAGCCGGCCTCGCCGTGGATGCGCCGGAGCAGATCGCTGACAAAGCACGACGCGCCGTTGAGGATGCCGAGGACGAAGAGGGGAGACTCGCCGGCATCGTCGCGAATCTCGGCGGCGAGCGCGGCCACGCGCCGTTCAATCTCGTGAGCGCCGAACACCTTCGTGAGTTTGTTCAATCGCCACCTCGTAAAGATCGGCGGTCTGGCCCGTCACTTTGAACAGCTCGGAGACCTCGACGCCGGCCACCCAGACGATCGTGTCGTTCCAGAGAAGAAGCGGGATGCGGTCGCGGGACGTTGCCGCAATTTTACGATCAATGAGGAAATCCTTCAGCTTTTTGTCGTGGGCCATGCCGAGCGGGCGGAAGCGGTCGCCGTCGCGGCGATTGCGGATGGTGAAGTGCGGTTTGGACCCCTTTGGCAGTTGGATACGCTGGTTTTTCCCTTCGTTCGTAGCCCCGTGGATGCGCACGATCGTTTCGATTTCGGGGATGTAGACCTCGTTACCGGCGTCGATCTCGATTTCGAATTGTGGTGTCGCTGTTTGTCGGCGCCTCAGAACTATTGCTTCGTTCTCGCGCAGCAGCTCGAGTGATTTCGTGACCGAGGTTCGCTCGGTCGTTCTCGCCAACCGTTCCAGATCGGACGAGGAAACATCACGTGCCTCGGGGTCAAGCCTACGGATGTGGCGCAACAGCAGCGCTTGGCGGATCCACAGATCGTCCGGCATGGAACGGAATCGCGTTTCGGCATCCGTCGCGATCACGTCCTCGGCGGCGTCGATGACCCGTTCCAGTACCGGCCACTGCTGACGAGCCTGATCGGCGACCGCGGCGAGGTTGTCGATAACGCTCAGATCGAACTCGCGCAGCATCGCGCGAACGCGATTGCGAAGGAATCGCGGATCGGCATTGGAGCGATCGAATCGGGGCGTGATGTTGCGATCCTTCAGAAACTGCTCGATCTCCGCGCGGGTCACGTCGAGCAGCGGCCGGATGACGCCGTCCGCACGAACCGGATGAATCCCGCGCAGCGCGGCGATGCCGCCGCCGGTAATAAGCCGCATGAGCACCGTCTCCGCCTGATCGTTCTTCTGATGCGCGGTGGCGATCAGCGCGTCGCCGGCGATCTCGCGCAGCCGCGCATGCCGCACCTCGCGCGCCGCCGCCTCGATGCCGCGATGTTTCACCGCCTCCGGATCGAGCGTGCCATCCGCAACGCGCAACGGGATGTCGTATCGCGCGCAGAGCTCGCGGACGTAGGCCTCATCGTCGTCCGATTCCGCGCCGCGAAGATGATGATTGACGTGCGCCGCGCTGAATTGGACGCTCCCCATCTCCACCAGCGCAACCAGCAGCGCCGTCGAATCGACACCGCCCGAAACCGCGGCCACGATCGGTCCGCGGATATCGTGCTCCGCGAGAAAGCGTCGGATGGCGTCGACGATCATTTCGATAGCGTAGTGGATTCGTCGATTAGTAGATCAGTCGATTAGTAGATCCACTGATCGACTGCTTCTCCGCACTTCATCGTCCAAATTCGCACTTCGTGACATCCGCGTGCAGCTCGTGTTACGAGCGAAAGAAGCGTCGCCCCCATCTTGTCTCTCCGTGCGTAACACAAGGAGAACGACATGAAAACGACAGTGACGCAGTGGGCAACGAAAGCGGCGGGAGCGGGCGCGATCGCCCTTCTTCTGGCAACGCCGGCCTTCGCGCA